>Ga0105158_1000026_pt1 | contig 67801 bp, 72 predicted proteins | sample LHCtaG_FD_81567 | JGI IMG/M metagenome (GOLD analysis project Ga0105158, IMG submission 81567) | Hot spring microbial communities from Little Hot Creek, USA to study Microbial Dark Matter (Phase II) - LHC4sed_matched | ecosystem: Environmental > Aquatic > Thermal springs > Hot (42-90C) >...
CTTTCATAGGAAGACTGAAGCGAAGTTCCGAAACAACGCACACCCTACCAGTCAACGGGTCAAACCTAGCCTCAACAGGTAGATATACGCGCTCAAAACCCCGCTTAGGATCAAGAAAAACAGAAGACCAAACAACCCGCCTAAACACTATAACCACCCAAAAACAGAACGAGACAAAGCAAGTCAAAAAACTTACGAAAACTACTACATAATATCGTGCTCTGTTACGCAAATTAGCGTTTTCCATTTTTGCTCTCAGTAGAGGGAAAACGTGAGGCAGATAAGAAAATGCATCTTCTAGCCCAGAGGAGGACGGGGCTTCGGCAGAGAGGGCCATGACTGAGCGGTAATAATAGTCTCAAGGCTTGTTCCAAGCAAGCAGGTCATGGTACCAGACGACAGGATAACTCAGCTGAAGCTGATCTTAAAAATTTAGTCTACGGCATCTTCATTAGGCTACTACTCCAAGAACTTCTTGGGGAAAGGTGGAAAAACATTACCATAAGATAGAATAATTAGGTAATGAAGCACATTTACCGATTATTTTTATAAAGATTGCAACGCAGTTAGCCTTTTTGTTTTCCGACTTTCGACATATGAATAGTGCTACGAAGCAGGGTTTAGGAATGGCCTCTTTAAACTTCGCTTGCCAAGTTTTGGGTTTACAGTTCGAATTACGTAGAGGACCATGTGAAACGTATCCACTGAATTGTATGGTGTAAGTTTTTCTTAGCGCACAATTCCATGCATGCTGTGCATATTTTGGGTCATCAATTGCACCAGAAGGCGATTAGTTAAAAACAAGGTTAAAGGGGTTTAAATTTTCATGCCAGCAGATTTTTAGATGTAAAAACGAGTACTTCCTTAGCTAAGAAGGATGGTTTAAGAGGGACGAGGAATACGTAGTCTCAACAGGGTTTCCGAAAAAAAGGAGATCCGTTTGGTTTGGGTGCGTTGTATTGGCGATCTTTTTCGCACTTTTCATGATTGCTCTGAGATCATGAATTCTTTTTCGAGGCTTCTCACGTAGTTGGCGGAACGCTTGACGTCCACGAAGAGCGCCTCTACCGCTTGCACGTCTTCCTTGGTTATTTTCCCGCGTCCATTCTCTTTGGCGTGCTCCATGCTTGGCGTCAGGAGTTGCACTGCATAGCGGAGGCTGGTCTTTACTCCTATTTGGGTCAGATATTCTAGTGCTTCCCCTTCCATCTCTATCTTTTCTTCTTTCGCCCTTATTTTGATTATTTCCCTGATTTCCTCCTCCTTGTATGGTCGTGTATTGATTATGAGAAGTCTGTCCAGCAGGTCTAGGGGAATTCCGTGAGGCGACACCAACTCTGTTCCTCTTATCTTCGTGAACCCCCTGTTCGATGCCAGTATTATGATTGGTGCTAGGTCTGACTCCATAGCTCTCGCAATGAAACTGTAAGCTTCAACGTCGAGCATGTGGCTCTCGTCGATGAAGCAGACACCTGGTAGTATCTCTGCTCGTCCTTCCTCGACCATGTTCTTCACTAGCTGGTTTACTCTTTCCCGTATCTCTGGGTCGATTTCTTTCTCTTCTCTTCCGCCTCCGAAGATGCTGAAAAGGGAGAAGCTGCTTCTCCTAGCGTTTATCTCATCAAGGTCGTGGAGTGTCAGTGTGTAGATGAACTCTTTCTCCTTCAATATGGAACCTGTCGGTATAGGTACTGGTTCCTCAGATTCTATGTCATATCGCTTGACATCAGGTGACTCAGCCTTTCCGAGGCGGGTAACTCTGCCTGTCTCCGCGTCTATCATTATTACGTCGCCCACGCTGATGCCTTCATTTATAATGCGCATTGCTATAGTTTGTCCAACCTCAAAAGTCTTAGACTCGTCTTTCGTAGCTATGGTTATCTTCGCCGACTGGGGAATTTGCTGGTACGGGTTGTAGGGATTCTTGGCCATTGTCACGTCCAAGTTCTTAACGACGCCCTCGTATATCTTTTTCATCTCATGTATCCTGACTCCTATCGCCTTCCTCATCACTTGTGTTAGGATCTCTGTCTTCTTAACCTCCTCGGAGTATATTTCTGATCCTGTGATCATCACGACGGGGACGTCTGGGCCGAGTTCCTTGGCTATAGCAATCGCTATGGCGGTTTTACCCGTTCCGGGTGGACCTGCTAAGAGCACTGCTCTTCCCGCCATTTTTCCCTCCTTTATCATTCTGACCACTATGCCCGCCGCTTCCCTCGCCTCGGTTTGGCCAACCATGCCATCGGCAACCAGCTCAGCCTTGAGCCCCCGTAGCCCGAGCCCCTTTACGTGGGAGTGGGCTCCTATTCTCTCGAATCGCCCAGGGAGGATTTCCTTGATCTCTACCAACTCAAAAACCCTCCCATACGCTAAAGGCTGTCTTATTTTCAGTTAGAGGGAAAGCATAATGAAAAAATAAAATTAACCCTAAGCTACTTCCTTTAGTTGCTCGTGGAAGAGTATTTGGTAGAAGTGACGTAACATTCTGACGACGAATACTATTATGATGAGAGTTACTATTGGCTGATAGTTTATTGTTACGAACGTTAAAGAGCTGTAGAAAATCTGGGTTACAGGAATGCTTATGCTAGTTAACATTTCGGCGAAAACTAACATATAGATTAATCCAATAAGGTTGTTGAGCGTGCCGAAGACCCCACTTAAGACAGGGTTTGAACGGCGGAAGAAGTTGTCTAGGAAAACCATGACACTCACGACTGCTCCTATTAATCCTATGACGAGCGGATCCAAAAGTTGAATGAATAGGTTGAACCGCTGTGCAAGACTCTTTCCTAGGGCTGGCGCCACGGCTGTCGAGAGAAACGTTAAGGAGGACATAAGAAGGGCTCTCACAGCAGGTCTATCAAGTTGCTTCTTCAAGGTTGTCGCCTCACTTCGTGAGTAGTACATGTAGAGGTATAAGGGTTCTAATAACAGTTGGCGTTATAATTTGGATATTTCCCATGAACCAAGTGGTGAACCATGCCACAGTGGTTATAGTCATCCAAAGGGGGCTACCATTAGCCGCAGCCTCGATTTCGGATGCTGGAACGGATAAGGAGAGGTTCAGAAGCTTCAGGCTTCCGGGCTGCATAAACAGTGCCATGTCATACGCAAAACTATGATCACCAGCCAGTTCCCCGTAAGGGGATCCCTTCCTTACATCTACTATTAGGATCACATTAAGGTCTAGCGCATATCCATTGTAGCCAAGAATCACAGAGTAGAAGTAATAAAACGTATCCCATGGAGGCGGATATTCGACCGATTGGTTTAACGGAGCGAAGTATATTTTTGTCATGTTGGCTCCCAGTAGGGAAGCTAATCCTGTTGGAGTTAAGCCAACAGTAAAGGATAACGCGACTAGAAAAACGAATGTCAGACGTATCACCTTTTTCCTTAACAAACAGATACCTCCATTGCGGCTACCTGAAGCGTGTTTTAATGTTTTCATTGTATTATTCACGCTTAAAACCATTTTTGCTCAATTAATAACCTGGAAGGTTTCCGGCTATGAGAGCGCTCTAGTTAAGGGTTATGAGAGGGAGTAGAGTTGCTCGACAAAATTTCGAAGATGTTTAAGAAAAAGCAGAGCTTGATTTTAGGAATTTACGGGCCGCCTAATGCTGGCAAGACCACTCTTGCGAACAGGATATCCTTGGACTTTTCAGGTGTTGAAGTTGGCACCGTATCGCCTATACCCCACGAGACGAGGAAGGCAACCATTGTGAGACAGGTCAACATAAGGTTTAACGGTAAGGGAGTTAACGTTGACTTGGTCGACATGCCGGGAATAGCTAGCAAAGTGGATTACAGGGATTTCATGAGGCACGGGTTAAGCGAAGAGGAGGCTGTGGAGAGAGCTAAAGAGGCTACACGTGGCGTCATAGAGGCCATACAGTGGCTTGATAACATAGATTTAGCTTTAACTGTTTTTGATGCAACGAAGGTTCCTTTCGACCAAGTTAACCTCGTAATATTGGGAAATTTGAAGGCTAAAAGGATACCGACGATTCTCGTCGCGAACAAGATAGACCTTCCAGAGGCGCGACCTGAGCTTATAAAGGAGTCCTTCCCGGGTTACAAGGTTGTATGCGTATCCGCTCTTAAAGGAGACAACATGGAGGAGCTTTATAAGGTGATAGCAGAGTCCTGCTAGGAGGGTGCCATCTTGAAAATAGATATAATCTCCGAGAAGGCTACTAGGAGATTAAGTCCCAACGATAAAGTTAGAATGATCATTGAAAGAGTGAAGGGAAAAAGAATATTGATTTTGGAGGAGAGGCTAAAGCCTGAGGAGCAAGTTGAACTCATAAAGGAAACCATGTTGGAGATTGACTTCAAGGAGTTTAATGGAATAGAAGTAATCACATTTAACGGAGAGAAGAAGGGGGGCAAAATAACTGTTGTGGCACCATCCGACATCGTAGAGGTAACGAGGGAAGGAGACTTCATATCTCTGGCATACACGGTGGGGTGTACGAAGTGAGTTTCTATAATGTCTGTGTGGTATGTGGCAAAAGGATGCCTCAAGGTCATAATGAACTGAACTGCCCGGCGTGCGGCTCTAACGTCTTCAAACTTATGCGCGAAGTAAAAGAGGAGAAAAAGGAGGAAGAGAAGAATCTGCTTCCTATGACGCGAAGTGAAGAAGATAAGTTGGAAACCGTGAGAATTCTGCGTAGAGGAGTGTTTGAAATAGATATTGAAGCACTTTTCAAGGGTGCCCCGCCTATAGTGTCAGACAGAGAGGGAGCTTACAGAATACCGCTTAACAAACTTAAAGTTGGAAAACGGCGGTAATTTTATAAGTTCAGGCTTATGCTTTCTCCTGTAACTTTTATCAAGTTCGCATTTTTCATCTCCTCAAGACACTTTGCCACCAATTCCCTGTGCGTTCCGACAGACTTGTAGATGCTGTCTACATTAGCTTCCTTCACGCCCACAAGGAGACGCAAGATTTTGAATTTCGGATCTTTTTCTAAGAATTCACCTAGACGTTTCCAGAAGGAACGAACTTCAATATTGGATGACGAAGTATTTTCGAAAACGGGTATCAGCCCGTTTTCGGCAATCACGCGCAACTTTTCCAGAAGCTTTTCCTGCTCTCTAAGCTTCTTATCTTTAATCTTCAGTTCGAGAACTAAGCGATCAATCTCTCTCTTTAAACGTGAAAGATCCTCTTTAAGCGGCTCTCCTTTTTCCTCACTCTCTGAAGGAGGATTCTTTAGAAGCTCTTTGGCTTCCAGCATTGCCGCCTTTAACTGTCCTCCCTCTTGCTCCTTCTGCGACTGATGCTTGCTTGGATCTCTGCCTCCTTCCGGGGGGGTGGAATTAATGAAACTGGAGAATAATTCTATGTTTTCGGTAACTGCACTGTCAAATGTCTCACGAAGTATTTGCTCTAATCCACGCATGGGAAACCTTGCCAGAATATTACGTATCACATGTTCCTTAACTGGCGCGAGCAACTCGATTAACTTTTGAGTTTTAGAGGCGGCTTCTTCGCTTTGAAGCGGCGCTTGCTGTGAAGCCGTCATTCAACCACCATTCTAGTTTAATTCTACTCGAGAACAAATGCAATTTATACTATTATCATTTTGGTCTAATAATTATTTTTCTCTCAAAGAAGTAGAGCCCAAAATGGAAAGATATGCGTTGGTAAATGGCAAATTATCAATTCTCCTCGGGAAATTACTGAAATAATTACTAGATGGTCGTTTAAGTTAGACATTAAAACACAAAAAGATATGAAAAAGTTATAGGCAGAAACAGTTTAATAACAGGGATTTCATAACAGGTTATTTGAAGCTGATTTTGCAGTTGAGAAGGGGGCATTGGAGGGGTTAAAGTGAACCCGGCAGATTCAGGTAAGGGGACTGCGGTGGATGTGGACGCCATTATAAGTGGGCTTGGAGAGTTATTGATTAGCAGGAACATCGAAAAAATTGTGGCGGCATTCAGGGAAGCCCTGAAGCCAGTATTAGAGCATATGGCAAAAGTCGATTCTCTCACGGAGAATGCTAAAGATGTTTACGGAACCTTGAAGCCAGTATTAGAGCGGATGGAAAAGGTCGAGGATGTAGTTATAAGAATGGAAAAGGAAGTGGCAGATTTTAAGTTGAGCATAATGAAGGAAGTACTTATGCTCCGTGATCAATTAAGAATGCTGAATGAAAGTCTCATAAGCCTGGAGGAGCGGTTCACTTCCCTTCTCGAGAGGCGAGAAGACAAAATTGAAGAGGGGAGGAAAGTAGCAGGAAAAGAATGGGTGGAGGAGGATAAGGAAGTTAAAGTCCAAGAGAGAAGCACCGAAATTCGAGAGCAGACCAATGTATCTGCAAGCGTGGAGGAGGCAATTGTCAAGAGAAGCGAGGAGGTTACGAGGGAGGAGGAGCCTGTCTTCCCTTCAACTAAGGATGTTGAAAAAATGAAGGAGATAGCACGGCTTGAGGCAAGACGAGCTAAACTTAAAGGAGAAATTTCAAGCTTGCAGATGTTGATCGACATGGGACTTGGAGGGGTTGAAGAAAAAGATGCGCTGAACGCCAAGCTAAGAGAAATGAAAGAAATAGAGGAAAAAATAAGCAGCCTGAGGGAAGAACGATGAAAAATAGGTGTTTGTTGCGTTAACGACCTTAACACCATATATGTTTTGTTTTCAACTTCCTTTAGACGTAGTTTATGTTTCCCCTATGACGTATGAAAAACTGCACTCCCTGCCAGAGATTCGATTCCTGTGAAGAATATAAAAGTATTAACTTACCGGGTGTTTTCTCTAGTATGCTGGAGTTCTTCAAGCTTCCACGATGCAGCTTGAATCTAAAAAGAATGAAGTCGTTCACGATGGCATTTCCCATCTTTTGTCCAGTTCAGAATGACTAAAGGCGATTCTTACTGGTTTTCTCTGTTCCCATGATTGCAACTTGCTTTAAGATGCTCATGTCCCTTTTGACGCATTTCACCTTTATTGCTAGCCGTCTTCAGGCTTCAGGAACTCTTTCCCCTATTAGTCCTAGAGAATAGACGCTATCCTGAATTTAGATACTACTTCAGTCAACAAAAGAGAAATGCTTTCAGTATTTGACCCGGACTTGAAATCACTTACTTCACTCAGCACAGCCATATTCATTAGTTTTAGGCTGCCTAGTACTCTCCCTTTTAGAGTATTGTGCCCTTCAGTAACGGTAAACTATAAAAGGAGATTGTGTTATGGGGGGAAGTAGACTTTTAGTCGAAAGTGGTTCTGAGGAGTGGACGTAAACATGGTGAAGTCAATGTACAGTTACATTTCAGAGAGCTGGAGAGAGATAGTGGGTAAGAAAGGCGATATAAAATCATTTTTACATGAAAGATTGATACTCTGGCGTAAGCAGCCAGTTATCGTAAGAGTGGAAAGACCTACTAGGCCGGATAGGGCGAGGAGGCTTGGTTACAGGGCTAAACAGGGCTTTATCGTAGTTAGGGTTCGAGTTCGTAAGGGAGGATTGAGGAAGCCTAGGCCTAGGAGTGGCAGGAAGCCAAAGGGACTAGGCGTAACTAAAAAAACACCTGGAAAAAACATTCAATGGATTGCCGAGGAAAGAGTTGCCCGCAAGTATCCAAACATGGAGGTTCTTAACTCGTATTATGTCGGGGAGGACGGCAGGTGGAAGTGGTTTGAAGTCATCTTGGTCGACCCACACCATCCAGCCATAAAGTCCGACCTGAAAATAAACTGGATCTGTAGCAAAGCACACCGTAGCAGAGTATTCAGAGGACTTACGAGTAGCGGCAAAAGAGCGAGAGCCCTAAGGAAGAAGGGGAAGGGCGCCGAGAAGGTTAGACCGAGCCGTGAGAAGTACTACGATTAAAAAATTGGTGTGAAGATTGGATAGTAAAGACTTATCCAGCGTGGAGTTTGAAGTTTTTGTTCACTCAACGGAGGACTCTGAAAAGGTCTTGAAAGCGCTACTTTTTCTTTCAAACAATAGGGGAGAAATCAAAGAGGAAAAAATTAGGGGACACTATGGTAATGAAGTGGTAATCTATAGAGTGAAGGTATCCGGGAGGGGGGAGGCTGAAGAAGTTATTGACCGGCTGGCCTCGTTGATGAATGAGGAAGATAAGAAAAGGCTAGAGAAGCAGTTAGCTCTAAGACATAATGGACATGGAAACATTTACCTTCGTTTCGACAAGCAGAAGGCGTATCTGGGGGAAGTGTATTTAAGCGATTATGAGGACGTTGTCAAAGTCAAGGTTAAGTTCTCTAGAAGAGAGCTTGAGGAGATACGTGAAATATGCAGGAGGCACAACCTAATAGTAGACTGAGATTCGCTGAAACACACGTGCACTTCAGCTCAGTGTCCTCCAAGCAAAGGTTCCTTGAGCTCGCGAGCAAGTTGGGATTTAGCGTTCTTTTCGCAACAAACGGGGGAGAAAAAGCCGAAGGGATTGAAGTATTCTCGAGAAGGGATCTTGAAGGGGAAAATTTATCTCAGATAAAGAAAAGACTAAGCGAAGAAAGGAAAAAAGCGGATCTGGTGGCTGTTCCATGCATGAACAGGGAGGTGGCCACGTGGGCTGCCCGAAATCCTGATGTGGACATCATTTACTTTCCATCCCTCGAACATTACAAGTACTTAGATAATTCTCTTGTCAAACTTTCCTATGAGGGAAGGACAGCTGTCGAGCTCTCGCTATCCCCCCTCTTCGAAAAGGAAGGAGCAAAACGTGTACAAGCATTCTCAACGCTCAGAAAAGCTGTCACAGTTTTGCTGGAAAAAGGAGCCGTTTTTTTCATAACCAGAGAGCCTAAGACAGAATATGAACTGCGTTCTCCTAGAAGCCTCATAGCTGTAGCGCGTCTCCTTGGAATTCCTAGAGAAGCAGCAGTAAGAGCAATCTCCTTCTATCCTTCAATTATATTAGAATGGAGAGGCTACGAAGGAGTTAGAGAAGAAGCCTAGAGAGGAGTGACGTATATTTGGTCGGAGCAAAGCTAAGTGACAGAGCACGGTACATCATCTTCCAAGTTATAAGCGAACAAGAGCTCGAATACGAAGATGTAGCTCGAAGTCTATGGAGCACACTGCTCAAACTTTTCGGTGAAGTTGGGGTTAGCCTCATGAACCTGAGATTCATCGAGTACAATAAACAGTCAGGTTTCGGCATACTACGCTGTACACATAAAACCGTTGACATAGTACATGCAGGGGTAAGCATGATTTCAGAGGTATCTGGCACGCCCGTCCTAACTGACGTAAAAAAAGTTACAGGAAGCTTGAAGAAAGCCAGAGAAATAGCTGAAAGGTTCAAGGCATAGCTTTCCGCTAAAAACGATAATTATAAATTCTCCCATTCGTCCATTTGAGTGTAGAGATGATGGCGCCGTCCCAGTCCGAGGAAACGATGAAGAGCTCATGACAACCTGATCTTCTCTTTCAAGTGATTATTGGAGGGAAATTTCTTTGGGGGAGCCTGAGGGAAGGATGGAGGCCCTAAGAATCTTGGAGGCTAAGTTGGAAAAACAGGGGGAGGAGATTAAGAGGCAGAAGGCGCGCATAGAGGAGCTTGAGAGAGAGGTTGAAGAGTGGAGAACAAGGTTTGATGCGGCTAGGAGAGAGCGTGAGGGAGAAGTTAAACGGCTTGAGAAGGTATTGGATTCCATGGAGGAGGCTTCCCGTGAGAAAAAGAAGTTGGAGATGATGCTTGAGGAGGAAAAGCTTAAGCTTAGGCGTCTTGAGGAGGATAAGAGGCTTAGTGAGGAAATGCTTCAAGCCGAAATCTCAAGGTTAAAGGGAGAGATACTTGCTAAGGAAGAAAGAATAGGAGAGCTTGGAGGGGAAGTTGAATATTTGAGAAAGAAAGTTTCCAGTTTAGAGGAGGAGAGAAAGAGGCTGGAGGAGCTTTTAAGCTCGCTTGAGAAGCTAATAGAAGGCGACATCAATTATAAGCCGTATTTCATTTTGAAAAGCATAGGTCGATGCAAGGTAACAGACTTGTATAAGACGATGGGGGTTTCTGAGGGACAAGTGAAACTTGTTTTGGCTAGAATGGAAAGGATGGGAATAGTAAGGTTGAATGGAGATGAGGTGAGGCTTAACGAGGATTTGTTCGGCGGGAAAAGTGGTTAGGTAACCTTTTTGAGGGGCTTTGCTGGTTTATCCAGCTTTGCTGGAACTGTTTTTGCAGGTGTAGTGGGAGCTAGCAGGGATAGTAGCTTGTCTATTTTTGATGTTGTCCTGATGCTTTTCTCGTTCACCTCGTTGTGAATGACTTTAAGGACTTCCGTTATTAGTGTGAGGACTTGCTGGAGGCGCCTCCACCTTTCAGCTTCTTCCTTAGAGAACTGGTTGATTTTCTTCTCCAGCCTCTTAACGGCCTCCATGGTTGCCTCAGAGGAAACGGTAGTTTTTGACATCATTTTTTTAATACTTTTCAACTCAGTAGTAATATGCTTTAGGGATTCAGATAATGAAGAAGAGACAGAACTCAAATCCTCACTTAAAACGTTCATTCCTTCAATTATTCTCTCAACTGTCTTAGCTGTTGGAACATTACCTGCCGGAGTCTTTATCACTTCAACGTCTATTTCAAACTTTCTCTCGTTTGACAAAAAAGCACCTCGAGAAGAAATTTAGCTAATTAGATCTTTATCTTAAAGAACAATTAAAGATTATCTAAAAAGAATTCCTAGAAAGGTTCCCAGAACAGGAAGCTTCAAAAAAGGAGCACGTTTAGTTTAAGCAACTAGGAGGTAAGTGCATGCCCACGGAGTGGCAGCTTGTTTTAGCAACGCTACTTATGTTTTGGGGCGGATTAATGATCATGGATAAAATTTTTAACCTTAAAAGGTACGGCTTAGACGTCCTTCCTTTCTTCCTTATCTGGAAGACCACGAAGCTGAATAATTTCCTTTCGAATACTGCGCTTAAGTTCCCCCGAGCGTGGCACATATTGGGAGATGTCTCCATCCCCTTAAGTTACTCTGCTTTAGGTTATGGGATATACTTGTTATCATTGAATTTGATGAACGCATTCTTCCATCCTCAGCAGTCATCACCTATAGTTCCTCTAATACCGGGAGTAACAATTACTTGGTTCAGTTTCATTTATGCCTTGGTGGGAGTAGTCGTAACGCTTGTATTTCACGAAATGGCTCATGGTATAGCGGCTAGGGCAGAAGAAATACCCATAAAGTCGTCAGGGGTTCTTTTACTTCTACTTCTGCCAGGGGGCTTCGTTGAAATAGACGACGAGGCCATGAAGAAAAAGCGCACCCGATCCAAGCTCAGGATACTGAGCTCCGGCTCCGCTACGAACATAGCCACAGCCTTGCTAGTCCTCTTGCTCATAGCTAACTTCCAAGCGGTGATCTCACCCGGGTATGGTCCCTCCGTCGGCGTCGTTGTAACGAATGTCGATTCACAGTCCTTTGCTTATGGGGAGCTTGCCCCCTCGACGGTGCTATTCGCCATAAATGGAACTCCAATATGGTCACCGACGATTTTAGATTTATACCTCCTTAATGTTAAGCCCTTCGACACGCTTAGACTTACGACGAGCATGGGGGAAGTGACGGTTATCGCAGGAATGAATCCCAGAGCTCCTTATAAGGGATACATAGGGATCCTGTATCCGCAACCATTCTACTTACCTTATCCAAGTTCTTGGTGGCTGGGATACATGTTTCCAAACCACTTATACATGGTACTTCAATGGGTGTTTATAGTTTCATTTAGCGTTTCCATAGTGAATATGATGCCTATTCCCGCATTCGACGGAGATAAGATATTCCAAGAAATAGTGAACGTTCTCGTGGCTGAGAAAAAGAAAACGCCGGTACTCGGAAAAGAAATTTCAACAAGAAAGCTCATTTTAAACGTAGCGAGAACCATAACTGTGTGTTTTCTCGCTCTAAACTTCATAGTCCCCATCCTGGTATCAGGTTTTACTCCTCTCTAAGCGTAGACTGCTTTCCGGGAATGATGTAAAATGAGAAGCAAGTGTATGCGGTGTGGACGTGAGGCAGCGGTCTACCGACCTTATTCTGGGGAAATGCTTTGCAGAAGTTGTTTTACGGAGTCGGTTGAGAACAAAATTAGGAGAACAATCTCACGCTACAAAATGCTTCAGCCCGACAGCAGAATAGCTGTTGCTGTCTCAGGGGGAAAGGACAGCACAGTCCTTCTCCACGTTCTCGCCAAGCTCGAGAAGCGATTCCCGAAAAGTGAGCTCATAGCAATAACCGTGGACGAAGGAATAGAAGGATACAGGAATGAGTCTCTAGGAATAGTGAAAGAAACTGTTAGGCGTCTTCAAGTTCCTTGGTTAAAGAATTCATTTAAGGAACTGTTTGGGATGACGCTAGACGAGATAATCCGCGTCGCGAGTAATACTTTAGGCGAGAGGAGACTTGGTGCATGCACATACTGCGGCGTCCTAAGAAGGAGAGCCATAAACACTCTAGCTGTTGAAGCTGGTGCGGACGTTGTGGCAACGGCGCATAACCTAGATGACGAAGCGCAAACTATACTCATGAACATCCTTAAGGGAGATTTGATTCGATTCTTGAGAAACAGGCCGACCCGGAAAAATGTGGAGGGATTTGTTCCACGAGTGAAGCCTTTAAGGGAGATTCCAGAAGAGGAAATAGTTCTTTACGCTTACTTTAACCGGATAAACTACCATGAAACACCATGTCCTTACCACACGGAGGCCTACAGAGATGATGTAAGAGCATTTATTAACATGATGGAAACGCGAAGGCCAGGAACCAAGTACGACATTGTCAGGGTTCATGAAAAGCTCGTTAATTTGATCTCAGAAGAAGAGATAAAAATCGCAACTTGCGTCAAATGCGGGCAACCAGCCTCAGGCGAAAAGTGTAAGGTCTGCCAGTTGCTAGAAGAAGTTATAAATAAATTGTAAAAAGCGGGTGGTGGTCCCGGCGATCGACGACCTCTCCCGCCACACCCTTCACATTTGGTCTCAAACCCGCTTCCCCAGAAGCGCCACGCGTCTAGGGTTAGGTTGCTCCATCGGGGCCGTGACAAGCTCTCCCGGGCCTGGCCAGTTTCCCCTAGTAGAGACCGAACATGTCCTCCCTACGGAGGACGGACGGACGCCGCTAGCCCTCTGGGACGAGTTTTCATCGCCTTAACGTGAAGGGGATGTGACGGTTGACGAACGCCTCACGCCGGCTTTCGGCCCGCCATAAGAGGGTTTGCGGTCAAGGGAAGCAATGCTTCCCCATCAGGCGACCCCTAGCCGCCCGCCTACACCACCACCCGTAAATTATTATAGATGGCGAAGGTTAAAAAGTTTCCCCATCAATTTTTTCCGCTCGCAAGACGATTTTTATCTGTAATTGGTGTCTTTATTTATGTGGAGGCGTTTTGGGTGTTGAATGTTGCGGCTGGATTTGCTGGTTTTCCCTTCACAAGGTTTACTGATAGGGAGACATTGGAAAAAGTTGCTAGTGGTTTGAGAGGGAGGGGGCTGAATGCTATTGAGCTTTCTTTTTCAAAGTGTAGGCTTTATGTTAACTCTAAAAGCCAAGGTTTGATGTATCCTTCCTTAGCTCAGGCCGAGGAGGCTAAAGTGATCTTTGAGGGGACGACTATTGGGATTCATGCACCATACACGCTTGTTATTTCATCGTCTAGTTCTAAAACTAGGAGGCTGGCTAAAGCCCACTTCACCATGAATTTTAAGCTCGGTAAAGTATTACTGGCAAACCATTTGACTTTTCACTGTGGCCCGACAAGAAAAGACGCTGAAAGTAATGTGAAGGACTTCCTGAAAGAGATTATGAAGGTAAGGGAAGAGCAGGGATATGTGACTATGCCTGCCCCAGAAGTCGCGGGTAAGAAGGGGAGTTTTGCTGGCTTCGAGACAATAGTAAGAGTTGCAGGGGAAGTCGGGTGTCTTATATGTTGGGACATAGCCCACGACTATGCCCGTGGTGGACTTATAACCATGAAGGAGGGCATATTAAGGCGCTTGGAGCTTCTGGACGACCACATACAGATGAAAGGACACAGAGTGCCGATCCATATTTCAGGAGTGGTTGCCACGAAAAGGGGGGAGAAAAAGCATGCTCCTCTCATGATGGGAGGAGTCCCTTGGACGTTTTTCCTGTCGGTTTTGCGGGAACAAAACTACCTTGGAAAGGTCATTCTGCTTTGCGAGTCGAAAACAGACGGAGGAATCAAAGGGCGGCTTGAGGAGGCGGAGAGCATAATTAGATTTCTTCAAAGTAATGAAGAGGTGTCATCATACGGGGACAAAACAAGGATCGACGGATTTTTTATGTGAAAACATTTTTCTTCTTGTAAATAATTTAAATTGGGGATGGCGGGGTATGTTTGCTTAGCGATTGGGGGGTAGGCGCTTGGCGAGCGAGGAAACATTAATGTGGACTGAAAAGTATAGGCCTAGAACTCTAAACGATATTGTGAATCAAGCAGAAATCGTCTCTAGGCTTCGGACGTTCGTTGAGAAAAAGGATATGCCGCACTGCCTTTTTTCAGGGCCGCCGGGAACTGGCAAAACCACGGCGGCTCTTTGCTTAGCCCATGACCTTTTCGGGGAATATTTTCAAGGAAACTTTTTAGAACTCAATGCAAGCGATGCTAGGGGCATCGATGTGATCAGAGGCGTCGTTAAGGACTTTGCTAGGACTATGCCGCTTGGCGAAGTACCATTTAAGATCCTAGTGCTGGATGAAGCTGATGCACTTACCCAAGAGGCACAGCAAGCTCTGAGGAGAACGATGGAACGCTTCACTAGGACGTGTAGGTTCATTCTTATAGTCAACTATTCCAGCAAAATAATCGAGCCAATCCAGTCAAGATGCGCACTCTTCAGGTTTTCTCCTCTAAGTAGGGAGGACGTGGCAAAACGCCTTCTCTACATAGCTGGGAGAGAGAGTGTAGAGCTAGATGACAGTGGTATAGAGGCGATCCTTTACGTGAGCGAGGGAGACTTACGGCGTGCAGTAAACACGCTTCAAGCGGCTGCAGCAATAGGCGGTCCCATCACAGCAGACTCTGTCTTCATGGTTACCGGCAAGGCGAGGCCGGAGGAGGTACGCGAGATGATCGGGCTAGCGCTTAAGGGAGACTTTGTAAAGGCAAGGAAAATGCTCCATGATCTTTTAGTAACATATGGGCTCTCAGGAATAGACGTCGTCAGACAGATACATAGGGAGCTTTTTAACCTTGATATTCCTGAGGGGTGGAAGGCTCAGCTAGCGGACATTGTTGGAGAAATAGATTTCAGGATGAGTGAGGGGGCTGACGAGGAGATTCAGCTCAGCGCTCTTCTTGCAAAATTCGCTTACGTAGGTTCGCAGATCGGTGGGTGAAAAAATTGTCTAGGATGCTTTGGGCGGAGAAATATGCCCCAAGAAAGGTGAGTGAGATAGTCGAGAACAGGAAGGCTGCGGAGAGAGTTGCCGAGTTTATTTCGAATTGGCGTCCAGATCAAAAGCCTAGGGCGCTCCTTCTCTGGGGTCCTGCCGGTGTGGGTAAGACTGCTTCAGTCTACGCTGCGGCTAAAGAGCTGGAATATGACCTGGTGGAGGTTAACGCAAGTGACAAGAGAAGCTTAGATGAAATTCGGAAGACGGTGGGTACAGCATCCTCTCTTTCTTCTCTCATAATGGGGAGAAAGAGGGTTATTCTAGTTGATGAGGTTGACGGGATAAGCGGGAGCGAGGATAAAGGCGGTATAAGTGGGCTTGTGGAGATCCTGAAAAATACTGTTCACCCAGTTATCTTAGTTGCCAATGATCCTTGGGATCCTAAGCTTGCCTCCGTAAGAGAGTACTGTGAACTTGTGAGGTTCAATAGGATAAGGTCGAACGTTATATCCAGTATTCTGGCTAGGATATGTGAAAGGGAAGGGGTGCAAGCCGATCCCGCAGCCCTCAGAGGAATAGCTGAAAACGCTAGAGGAGACTTGAGAGCTGCCATAAATGATCTTCAGATGGTGGCTGAGGGAAGAGAGCGTATAACTATGGATGACTTGCGTATTCTTTCATTAAGGGACCAAGAAAGGAACGTGTTTGATATACTTAAAGCCATATTTTACGGTAAGGACGCGCAAAAAATAGTTATGGCGGCATCTTCATCCGACGTGGATTACGAGTTGCTTATGCAATGGATATGTGAAAACGCATGGCAACACATGCAATATCCTAAGGAGCTAGCAGACGCCTATAACGCTCTCTCTAGGGCGGACGTGTTTCTTGGAAGAATAAGGAAGAGACAACATTGGGGGTTGCTCTCGTATGTTTTCACTTTGATGTCCGCAGGAGTTTCACTTTCAAGAAAAACGAGCGGAGGAGGCGTACCAAAGTACCAGTTTCCAAGCTGGGTGAAAATGATGAGTGCTGCTAAAGCTAGAAGAAACGCTATAGGAAGCATAGCCAGCAAAATAGGTAAGAAGTGTCATGTCTCCTCTAGAGAGGCGTTTACGTCGTACCTTCCTTACATTAAATTCATCATCGAGGCTAACCCGGAGGCGGGGGCAAATCTGGTTAAATTGTTTGACATCGAGCCAGAGGTTGTTGGAGGGCTTATCTCTAAGGAAGTCGCTGAGAAAGTCAAGAAAATTTTGAGTTAACCGTTATACTATCTATCAATGCATGGTAAACCGATGAAAGAGTAATAGTAGCGTGAAGCTCTTCAGTTAAATAGTTTAGGAAAGACCTTCTACTTTTCTCGCATACTTTAAATCTAAAGGGATACTTTATGTCGTAAAGTACAAGTCCCCTTGGATCAGCCGGCCTAATTCCTTCCCTTGGATTAAACTCAGGATTAAGAAGCGAAGAGACGAAGTCGACGTCCTTTAATCCAGTCCCAACCATGAGTAAGGCGGAAACAATTTTTCTCACCATACCCCAAAGAAAGCTCTTGGCCGAGAAAGTAAAGCACAATATTTCGCCTTGTGCTTCGATGTCAACTTGGCTTAATGTCCTAATGGTCGACTCACCACTGCGAGGCTTGCAGAAATTTCTGAAGTCGTGTGTCCCGACAAGTAATGATGCGGCTTCCCTCATGCGGTCTAGCTCTTCCCCTCTCCAAACAACATAATATTTGTACGTTCTCAGTATCGCATCTTTTCGCGGATTGAAATCATCATTAACAAGGGCATAAGCCCAGCACCGTACATCCCTCGGGAGAAAGGCGTTAATTCTTGGGAGGGAGAGGGGGGCGTCCAAGTTGAACGCCACAACCTGACTTAGAGCGTGAACGCCTCTGTCGGTTCTCCCAGCGGAAGAGTATCTGGCTTCCTTAGGGTTGTAGAGTACTCCAGCTCTACGCATCGCCTCTAGCAGGACGCTCTCCACGGTGAGCTTCGACGGCTGACGCTGAAATCCAAAATAGTTTGAGCCAACGTAGGCGAGCTTAACAGCGTACCGCAGAAGCACCCCTCCTAAATAGGTAACCTCCTCCCTTAGCTAGCTAAGAGTATGTTGCTTCTCAACGCAGTTCCCAAAGTTTGTCGTTATTCCTCCGGAGGAGAGGATATGAAGATCTCCGTTCTCCTGTGTTTTCCAACGCCTTTAAGAGAACTCAGCATACCACGCAAAGTTTTTTCGATTATAGATTGAACGAAGGGATTTAACGATAAAGGCTTCCCATCTAAGTATACCGAGACTCTAGGGGAAACCTGGGGGCAAGCTGTTGGCCTAGCTTTCCCGGTTCTTAAGGCTTTAATAAACTCTTCACAGTTGAGGTGGCCACAGACACCGCAACTCTTACCTCCAATTTTCTCCGTAATACTTTCAATCATGAAAGAGTAAAGGGTTTCAGCCAGCTCTTCAGCACTCCTAGCAATGTTAAGTGAAGGATAAAGATGCTTAAGCTCCTCATAACACATCACAGCCGCTTTCCCTGTAACTGCTATGGTGGTGCTGGTTAGGAGCTGGGAGATATCACTAGTCGCCTCCGCCACGATAACCCGAGGGTAACACTTCGTTTCCTTAAATCCCTCCAGAAATGCTATGTCTACTTGGTTTGAAAGATTTTCTACAACTCTTTCAAGGCTCTCGATGTTTGTGATGGTCACGGTCAACTCATCTGTCACCACCACTGCGACCGCGGATCCTGCCTCGACGAATCTTACAGTGTCCTTAGCATCCTCCCCGCTTCTCAAATCGAAGGCTGGGTCATAGCTATGGCCATGCTTAACCACTCCAACTCTTATCCCTTTCTTACTGAAAAGCTTCACTAGCTGCACTATGGTGGATGTCTTGCCTGCGCGCCTGCCTAGACCTACAAACTGGAAAACGAACAACAGTAGCACCCGCCAGAGAAGTCCTTAGTCTTAACAGGGCATGAAATGGTTTAAATCTAACTTTTCATGTCTCATTAGCTGAGGTGTCTATGCTTGAAGGCGAAAATGGTGGACATAGGGGAAAAGAAGGATGTTTTAAGGACTGCCGAGGCAAGAGGGAGAATAAGGCTTAAGCCGGACACCTTAAGGAGAATAAGGGAGGGGATGATCGATAAGGGAGACGTGGTGGCAGCGGCTCAAATAGCGGGGATTCTGGCGGCTAAGAGGACGCCGGAACTTATACCACTCTGCCACCCGATACCGATAACCAGCGTGGATGTGAACGTGGAGGCTGGCGACTTTTTTGTTGAGGTTAAAGCAACGGTCAGGTCTATGGGAAAGACGGGGGTCGAAATGGAGGCATTAACGGCGGTCTCTATAGCCCTGCTCGTAATTTGGGACATGTGCAAACAGTACGAAAAAGATGAACGTGGGCAGTACCCTGAAACAGTGATAGAGGAAGTTCGGGTTACAAGTAAACTGAAGGAGGAGGGTATGTGAGGCCTGAGCCGACGCATTACAAGCATAGGAAATTCACCAAGCCATTAAACTTTGCTCTCATAGTGGTAAGCGACACGCGCTATAGGGAGGAAAAAGAGGGGAAAGAGAGCAGTGATGAGACGACGCCTATGTTCAAGAGGCTGGTTGAAGAAGCTGGTCACAGGTTTATTCTGAGGAAAATTGTTCCCGACGATGCTGAGATGATTGTTGAGGCGGTTAGGCATGCTGTTGATGAGGGGGCAGACTTGGTCGTAACCTCGGGGGGGACAGGGCTTTCAGAGAGGGATGTTACCCTAGAAGCGCTAGGCCAGCTTTTTGAAAAGAGGATTCCGGGATTCGGCGAGCTTCTAAGGCTTGAAAGCTACAAGGAGATCGGTTCTGCAGCCATGCTTACGCGGGCTGACGCAGGAGTGTATAGGGGGACACCTATTTTTTGTCTTCCCGGATCACCGAATGCAGTTCACATCGCGCTAACCAAGCTAATTCTTCCAGAAGCCGTGCACTTAACGTTTCACGTCAAGGGAGAGGTTAAACAATGAAATCGGTAAGAATGAAAGGGTTCGATGAAAGAAGAACGCTTGAGGAGGTTCTTGGAGAAGTTCTCTCAGCTCTTCCCAGGATGCCGCCTGAAAGAATTCCAACTATTTCGGCTTTAGGACGTATCGTTCATGGGAATATAGTAGCTGAACGCGACGTCCCCCACTTTGACAGGGCTGCGATGGATGGCTATGCCGTGGTCGCCGCGGATACCTTTAACTGTAGCCAGGAGAAGCCTGCGAGACTGAAACTTGTCGGAGAATGCACGGTTGGAAGGGTTTCTGATGTTGAAGTTAGAAGGGGGGAAGCCGCTCAGATATCTACTGGGGCGCCCATGCCTCGCGGGGCAGACGCCGTTGTAATGTTAGAGTACGCGTCGGTTAGCGAGGGGTACGTTCATGTTTACAAGCCGGTGGCTCCATTCCAGAATGTTTCGCGTAGAGGAGAGGATGTCAAGGCGGGGGACGTGGTGATTGCCGATGGTGAAGTTATCCGTCCTCAGGAAATAGGTTTACTGCTTCAGTGTGGAGTTAAAAAGGTGAGTGTTGCGGCAAAACCAAGAGTCGCCATAGCCTCAACTGGAAGCGAGCTTGTTGATATAAATGAAGAGCCAGATGTAGGTCAGGTTGTCGCGTCAAACGAGTACATGTTAGCAGCATTAACTAAGACTTATGGCGGTGAGCCAGTATACCTAGGAGTGGTGCCTGATGAGCGTGATGCGTTAAGGCTTACTATAAATAAGGCCTTAACCTTCGACATGGCGGTTTTCTCGGGAGGAACATCAGTAGGAAAATATGATTATATGCCCGAGACAGTGGCCGAGTTTGGAGGTAAAAATGTGGCGCATGGCTTAACCATAAGGCCTGGAGGGCCAACCGCGGTGTTCCTTATAGGTCGGAAACCCGTTTTCTGTCTTCCGGGATTTCCTGTAGCGGCTATGATAGCCTTTGAAAGCCTTGTGGCTCCCTCGATAAGAAAAATGCTTGGAGCAGGTAAGATTGATCCAAGGCCAGTCGTCGAGGCTGTTTTAGTTAGGCGTGTACCATCCACGCTCGGTAGACGGGACTTTCTTAGAGTTAAGATTGAAGAAAGTGGAAGTGGACTTATAGCAATTCCATTGAGGGTTGCTGGTTCAGGCATACTGAGCAGTATGACGAGGGCTGACGGGGTGGTTGAAATTCCTGAGGATGTTGAGGGATTTGATGAAGGAGAAAAAGTGAAAGTTAAGCTTTTCCTGCATGTTTTCTAGGAGGGTCCCGGTGAGGGAAATTTTTTACTCGGTGACTTCTTTAAAGGACCTTTTCTCGAAATTGGATAAGCTCAACGTGACTCCTCCCAAAGTGGAGGTCAGTGTTTGGGAAGCGTTGGGGAGAGTTTTGGCAGAGGACTTTAGATCCCCGGTGAACGTACCTCACTTCAGGAGGGCGGCTAGGGATGGATACGCGGTAGTTGCAAGGGATACGTTCGGCGCCGGAGAGGAGGAGCCCGTCACCTTAAAGGTGGTAGGCGAAGTTAAGGCAGGTGATGAGCAAGCTCCTCAAGTAAGTGAGGGGACGTGCGTGAGGGTAGCTACCGGGGCCCTAATGCCTGACGGGGCGGACGCCGTCGTCATGGTGGAGCACACAGTCGAAGGTGAAGGCCACATAAAGGTATATAGGGCTGTAACTCCTGGGGAAAACATAGTTGAGGAAGGAAAGGACATAAGGAGGGGGGAGCTAGTCGTTAAAGAAGGAAGGGTGCTGTCACCGCAAGATGTTGGTGCAATAGCTGCTACAGGTGTAGAAAAGGTGCGGGTTTATGGGAAGCTGAAAGTTGCCGTCGCAAGCACAGGCGATGAGCTTGTTAAGCTTGGAGAGGAACTGAGGCCGGGGAAGATATATGATGTGAACTCCGTCACGTTGATTAACGCTGTTAGAGCATCAGGAGGAGAACCATTCTACATGGGGATTGTTAGAGATAACAGGGAAGCGATTATAAAGGTTTTAAGGAGTGCACTCACGACGTGCGACTTAGTGGTGTTCTCTGGTGGAACATCCAAAGGTCCAGGAGACGCCGTCCCCTCTGCCCTACGTGAGCTGGAAGCTCTTGACTTCATGGTTCATGGACTGGCCATGAAGCCAGGTAAGCCTACAGCCGTGGCGTCTCACAAAGGTAAGCCTATCTTCATGCTCCCCGGACATCCTACTTCCGCCCTTTTAACCTACTACGTTATAGTTGACCCTTACATAAGGAAATGGTCCTATCTTCCCCCTCGTGAGGGTATGGAAGTTAAGGCAAGAGCGGGAGTTAGGATCTTTTCTGAGGAGGGAAGGCTCGAATTTAAGCCGGTAAGGCTTAGGAAGGAGGAAAATGAGCTGATAGCGTACCCTACTCCTACAGGGTCAGAGGCGATAACGACTCTTACATCGACTCATGGCTACATAGAAATAAAGGCGAACCGAAGTTTCATAGAGCAGGGCGAGGAAGTTACTGTGAAGCTTTTCAGGCCAATCTGGGAGATTAATGAACCCGAGGAGGAATTCCTGTGAGGATTGTTGTCGGGGTTACAGGGGCAAGTGGAGCTATATACGCATACAGGCTTCTGGAAGAGTTGAGGAAGAGAAGGGAGGAATCTATTCTAGTGGTTTCGAGTGCCGCCAAGAAGGTAATAAGATTCGAGCTTAAAGTCGAGGTGGAGAAGTTTTATGAGTTAGCCACGCAAGTGTTTGAGAACAATGACTTAGCAGCGCCAATAGCTAGTGGCTCGTACCAGGTAGACGCCGTAGTTATTGTCCCGTGCTCCATGGCGACCCTAGCGGCGATAGCCGCAGGCCAAGCGGACACGTTGATAAGAAGGGCTGCTGACTGCGCCCTCTCCGAAGGCAGGCCCCTGATACTTGTCCCCCGGGAGACCCCCCTAAATCTTATTCACATAAAAAACATGATGCTGGTTAAGACTGCAGGAGCAGTTATACTGCCTGCTATGCCGGCGTTCTACCACTCGCCAAAAACAGTGAACGACTTGGTAGACTTCATCGTTGGAAAGATACTCGATGCTTTAAGATTGCCACATAACCTCTACAAAAGATGGGAAGGCGAAAAAGACGGGTGAATTGATCGTAAATTTTATTTACTAATTAGTTTTCTGAGTTCTTTGAAAGCTCTGTTTTGGGGCTAATGAATTTGTCGAGCGCGAAACGGTGCACTCCCTTTTGCAAGCTTTTCAGGTGCGCCAACAAAAGTATGAGAATAATGCAGTCAGGAAACAGAAAGCTCATATGGTGCCAATGGGCTGAGGACCCATGCCAAGGACCATCATGCAAATACGCCATATGCGTCAAGGGACAGCTACAGAAGGACTTAATATGCGGACTATCAATCAAAAAAGAGCAAAGAGAAGCCTCCGAAGAAGAGGAAGAAGTACCATTTGAAGAAGAGACAACGCTGAACAAGGCAAAAATAAAACCACGGGTTCTCAAGAAAATCAAGGAACTAGAATACTAATCGTGATCACCCAAGAGACGGCAGGAGAACAAAAGACCTCCTTAGACGTAGCATAAATTAGGGCTCCTCAAGGCCTGCGTGAGCTCATCAATTAATTCAGAGTCCGAACTTTCTTCATCAGAGCCCTAAAAGAAAAATAAGAGTCTCCCCAATTTTATTTTTTCTGAAAAAGCATGAAACGTCAAGGCATTAAAAGTAAAAAAGATTTTTTATATTTCGATCACATCTGGCTCTATTGGTGTTTTAGGGAGAACTTCGTTTCCGTTTTCCCTTATCCAGACTGGCGCTTCCAGCCTCATTCCTCCAACACCAGGCTTGTTCAGAACTACTGCTGCTATTTCAACCATGTTTGGCTCAAGTTCCATATCGCTCCAAGGCTGCATGTCTAGTATGAGGGGGTACGACTCATTGCCCACGCCACCTATCCCGTGGCCGAAGCCAAAGAGAACATTACTGCCATATCCGTGCTTCTCCGCAACTCTGAGCGCTTTCCTTGCAATCTCCCCTATTTTTGCTCCCGGCTGCATTTCATCTATTAAAGTGTACGAGATTTCGACGAATGCATCGGAGAGCTTTTTCTGTTCCTCTGAGGGGCGTCCCATGATGTAGTTGTGAGATAAGTCTCCGTAGTAAAGGCGGTACATGGCGTGAAGGTCGACAAGCACGTTGTCTCCTGGCTGAATTATTTTGTCCGACGCAGGGGTGCATCCTCCCCAAGCATAGGCCGTCCTGTATCCTGATGCGATCTCTTGTCCTCCGGTCAGCGTCCAAGCCCAGTCGCTACCCGCTTTTCGCATAGCGTATTCTGCTATTCCGGCGACCTCGGTTTCCGTCATTCCGACTTCTAAAGAATCCTTGACTGCCTGCTGGCCGACATCAGTTATTTCTGACGCTCTTCTGAGTAGCTTAATTTCCTCTGGTTCCTTGTAGAGGGTCAGATTGTCGATCAACGGCGTAGCATTCTTGAACTCAGCGTCAGGCAACAACTTTCTCAAGTTGTCATACTCGGAGGCAAGAATATGTCCTGAAGCGAGAATCCATTCTTGTCCGTATTCTATGCCTATCCTACCTTTATCATACCCGAGATTTTTAATCGAGTCGGCGATCAGCGGTTCTAAATACATTCCCTCAGCCGGACCCCATCCCCTGACATTTTTGATCCAGCTGTCATCCTTCACCCTTTCGACATCCAAGAGTATTGTGAAGATTTCAGGCTCACCTTGTAATGGTATTATCACAGCGCTCCTCCAAGGAATAAAGGCGCCAGTAACATAGCCTAGCGTCCGAAGGCGTGTGCCGACGATCAAATCAATGCCTTCTTCTTCCATCTTTCCCCTAATTTTTCTAAGCCTAGCCTCAAAATTAATGCTAACAGGTGAACTCAACTAAGCTCACCCTCCAAAAAAAAGAAGTAGAAAACGAGACTCTAATTAAAGTTTCTCTGCTGCAAAAAAGAAGGAAAGCTAATTTGATATTGGAATAAATGAAGTTAATTTTTAGTTTTGGACGCTTTTCATGTATGTTTAACATATCCTGGCTTTGGCTCGAAAAGTAAGCCATCACTGAGGAATTTATTTAGCGCTTTCTCCACGAATTTCCTGTCTATGTTCTCCGCGGTTGCTTCACTTATTATTCGTTCAACAGGTACTGGTCCGCCTAGCTCTGCTTCTAAACCACTAATTATGTCAAGAACGGCCTGCATTTTGTCGCGCTGGCTCTTCGGGCTACCGAGATAGATAGTATCAATGTCAAAGAGGCCTGACTCAGTATCTCTTCCAATTTGTTGTAAGGATGCTTTCATCAATCTTATTACTGCCTCAGCGTCCTCGGCTGTGACTTCGCTTCTCAGAGCCATTTTCGCCCTAGCCTCTGCTAACCTTACTAGTGCTTCAAGCTGCCTCGCCGTGATGGGAACCGGGGCGTCTGGCTGCTCTCCTTTACTCCTCATTTCAAGGTAGAAACCACGCAACTTTTCCACGGCGTCAGGCAAGAGGCGTGGCTTAACGTTTTTTCTAGCATATGCAATATACTTTCTCAGTAGGTCTGGAGGTATCGGCGGTGGCTCCTCGCTGGAGTATTCACGATGGAGGTGAAGTATGTGGTCAGCCATTTTTTCGTCATGTTCCCTAGCAGGCTTGTCTATCATTACGAAGATAAGGTCGAACCTTGAAAGTATAGTTGGCGGTAAGCTGAAGTTTTCTGAGGGAGGCCTATATGGGTTGTAGCGTCCTAGAGCCGGGTTGGCTGCAGCAAGGATTGATGTTCTGGCATTAAGAGTCGCCACTATCCCGCCTTTGGCTATTGATAACATGCCGCTTTCCATGGCCTCGTGCAGGGCGACGCGATCTTGCTCGCGCATTTTGTCCATCTCGTCTATACATGCAACGCCTTGGTCTGCCAAGACGAGGGCTCCGGCTTCAAGAAGCATCGTTCCGCTGTCGGGATCTTTCATCACCGCTGCAGTTAAGCCGGCAGCTGTGGCGCCTCTTCCTGAAGTGTAGAGTCCTCTGGGGGCTATCCTAGCCACGTATTGTAGTATTTGTGATTTTCCCACTCCCGGGTCTCCTAGGAGAAGCACGTTTATGTCTCCGCGGATCCTGTGCCCATCAGGCATCTCTTTGGGTACGCCTCCGAAGAGGAGGAGAGCTATTGCCTCTTTGATTTGCTCGTATCCATATATGCTCGGGGCTATCGAGCGGATAACCTTTTGCGTAACATATGGGTCTTGGGATAGTTGATTTATTTTTTGTTCGTCTTCCTCGCTTATTTCAAGCTTTTCCGCTTCAGCACCAACAACCTCTATGTTGTTGACCTCCAGTACGGTATTGAAGGTTACGAGCTTTGACCGCTTACCTACGAGACTTTCAGGAACTGGTCTGAGAACCCCGATCAGCGTAATTCTATCCCCAGGACGGGCTATATCAACTATATCGTCTGTTAGTATAGCGTCTATACTCCTCGGCAGCTGGCCTGGTGGGAGATCCTCTGGCTTCTCCTGCATCCTTATTTTTTGCCAATCGATGAAGGTTGAATCTTCAACTATTAGGTCGAATGGACCTTTACGCCTGCAGTTAGGATTTGCACATTCCACGGGGGTTATGAGTACTCTTTCCTCCTGAAGAATTGACATTTGCTCTCCGCACCTGCGGCACTTGAAGATGGCTTCAACAAGGCGAGGTTTTACCTCAGTCGCTCTTACTAGAATTCCATTAACTACTATTAGTTTCCCTATGTGTTCTGCTCTCAGTTTTCTTAATGGGACGCGATATTCTTCAGGGAAGCTTGAGAGTCTAACATAAACTCTCTCAACTTTGTCTAAGTATTCCGAATCCATTTCTTTTAGAATTTCTTTAAATGCTTGATTTGCAGCTGTAAGGTAGCGGTCGGGGTGTTCGAGGGCCATTCGGGCTAGCTCCGGGTCAAATGCGATGAGGTGATTGAAGTCGACTATAAGGCTTCTTGATTCGCTCACAGTTAACTGCTTTATTTTCTCTCTATATATGGGAGCTCCCGAAGCTGAACGATATTCCCTCAGGAAAGCTTCAAACCTAGCTTGGGGATTTAACTGCATGATGAGCACCTTTCTCTAAGTGGGAAGGATTATTCTATGTTTAAAAACTTATGCAACACCTTTAGCCACTCGTTTATGTTTGATGCGAGCTCGGAGTAAAGCACTTTTTCCTCGGGGAGCATATTTTCAGTTGCCTTCACATTCTGCCTCGCCCTAACAGCGACTTTAGCGACTTTCTCCAGCCTTCGACATACGAGATCCCTGAATGCGGAAGCTAATTTCTTCTTTTCATCCTCAGGGAAAGTCTCGATGAAGAACCTTAGACGGAGGAGAAAGTTTTCTGGGAGAGGCTGTAGTGCTGTCTGGCGCTCCTCTTTCCAAAGACAACTGTAAAGCTCAGCTAGATTGACGGGTTCATCGTTCTTGAGCTTAGCTAACCCAGCCTTAACTAAGTGAAGTGCTTGCCAAGCTGGGAGTGTGACTATCTCGCCTTCATTAAATGGACCTATGGCTTCGTCTTCCCCCAAATCAATCTTCGGCGTGGGTTTAAGCATAACAATCTGAACGTCTTGTTCTTCTAATTGGAAGAGCAAGCGTGAAAAGCGTCTCGTTAAAGCATTTTTCACGTGTGATCACCCGGCGCTGAAGCAACTTTTATGTTAAATTCGAACCCTAATAAAGTTGTGTGTAAGGGAGGATGAGCTTGAGCGTCGTTCTATGGTGCACGTCGTGCGGAAGAGAGAAGAATCCGTTTCCGCCCGTAGCAAGATGTGACAGGTGTGGGGGGATACTTGATTATGTTTATGAATACTGGATGATTAAATCGCCTTACAGTAACAGGCGGGGCATGTGGAAGTATCGCCCCATTTTTCCTCCGATTAGCGATGAGAATATTATAAGCATGGGGGAGGGGGGTACCCCGCTTAGGGAGGCGAAGGAGCTTGCTGAGACTATGGGGGGAGGAAGGGTTTTACTTAAAGATGAAACAGCTAACCCTACAAACTCCTACAGGGATAGGGCTGCTTCCCTAATTGTCTCTAATGCCCTTGATTCCGGTGCAAAGAAGTTGATTTGTGCTTCATATGGGAACTTTGGCGCCTCAGCTGCTGCTTATTGTGCTAGGGCAAAAATCGAGTGTATGATCATAATTCCGAGGAACGTTAACGCGAGTAAACTGGCTCAGATGTACATTTATGGGGGTCTCATAGTAAGAAATGGAAACGTTATAGATGATGCTATAGCTGAGGCGGAGAGGATTGCTGACGGATATTACCAAGCCACACCGGAGCTCAACCCTTTATCCGTTGAAGCTCAGAAGACCATTTCTCATGAAGTTTTAGAGGATTGCAGGAATGTTGACCTAGTGATCGTCCCTACAGGGACAGGGAATACGGCCTACTCTATCTGGAAGGGAATCAAGGAGTGTTTGGCCCTCGGCGTGACGGATCACCCCCCTCGAATGGTTCTGGTTCAGCCAGATGGGTGCGCCACTTTAATCAGTGAAGGAGGAAAGGTCAGGGTTAGAAGAGTTGAGAAAACCGCAACGGCGGCGTCCCCCCTCGTTTCTCTGATGCCAGCTTACGGCCGGCTGGCAGCTCAGGCCGTTGAGGAAAGTGGCGGGGTTGTCGTCACAGTTACTGATAGGGAAATAATAGAAGCTGAGAAGCTCTTAGCTAAAGCTGAGGGAGTATTTTCTGAGCCGGCAAGCGCCGCATCAGTTGCCTGCCTCAGAAAAATGAGGGAGGAGGGACTCGTTGACCCTTCAGAAGTCGCGGTCTGCCTTATCACAGCGAGTGGTTTGAAAGACCCTTATGTTATAGATGCATTGGCGGATGGAGGAAGGAGGGGGGTAAAGTCTAGAGGGGGCTTCAAGACAAAGTTCGAAATCTTGAGGTTCTTAGAGATCGGTGAGTCATATGGTTATGAGATTTGGAAGTTTATCGGCAAGCAACTCTCTATTCAAGCGGTTTATCAACACTTAGGAGAACTTCAGGAGAGAGGGCTCATTGAGGAATACTACAGGGGGAGAAGGAAGTACTTCAGGTTGACGCAGAGGGGGAGACGAGTTCTGAGGGCGCTTGAGGAGATCTCGTTAATACTTTAAGAGGGAAAAATAAGATGGCAAAAGGGGCTAATCGTGAAGGGCCGCGAAGAGCTCTTAGAGAGGGTGAAAGATAAGCGAAGGTTTGCTCCTAGACTTAGTGGAGCTTGCCATAAGGGTTTCTGAGTCGAGAAATGCCGTTAAGAGTGCTGTGAAACTTTATGATTGAGGCTTAGCAGTATGTGGCGATCATATGCCTTTGTGAAACGTTGAGAACATATATGTTGTATGAGCCGTGAAGTGAGCGGCGTCATTGGTGGAAGCCTTAAAGGAAATCTCCTTAGGGGAATTAATGGATGGTGCTGTCTGCACATAGAAGGGGTGATTTTGGCATGTTTAGCACCAAGCGTATTCAGCCTTTCGAGACAACGCGCCCCCAATCCAAACGGGGGGATATATCAGGGGGAAGAAGTAGTTGTTAGGCTAGTTAAGAAGGCGGGAAACAACTTTGTTATATGTTTGATTTCAGGTGTGGCTCAACAATGCTTACCCTTCCCAGCTGATAGATGTGAAAATCTAAGATATCCATGGGGGGCAGCGTCTGCCCTCTAAAGAGAAGGGTGAACATAGGGATTAGCGTTACGAGAAGGCATCTTTCAAAGGTTAAAGGCGAACTGCTGTAGGACTGGCTTCCTGCTCGCGTTGTAAGCCTGACAGTATCTGACGTTGTAGGTGACAGGTTAGAGAATGTGGCTTCAGAACCAACAGCGCAGGATCCAACAACTTTTCCAGATGCTATAAATTTCTTGAAGAGATATGAAATGGGAGAAATGTGAATAGTATTAAGACTAGGCTCAACATGGGGGGGAACAGTGGGAATAGTTGAGAAGAGGCTGAAGCCCAGCGACCCAGTTTTCAGAAGGAGGGTTCAGAACTTTCTTTTACCAACAATAGGGAGCGTCAATACGGTGACCAATGAGGCTTAACGGAGAGGGCTACACTTGTTCATCTTGACTACACGCATGGATGGGGGAAGTGAAGAAGCCGGCTACTTAGCGGCTGGAATCATTAAAAGCATCGCATTAAACCAAGAGTCACTTAAAAGACTGCTTTAATCGTGATTGATGGGGAAGCAACGGTAATTATAAGTGAAGATGATGGGGTAGGGGTAAGAAATCAGGAGCTTGCTTTGAATACAGCCCTAAATAGCAGGACTAAAAGACGTTTTTGTAGTCGGCTTTGGTGCCGACGGCGTGTATTGAATATTCTACGCTGCAGGAGCCTTCGTTAGGGAGAGACAACGAAAAAGGAGATAAAAAATAAACATGGAATTAAGGCTGAAGAATCATGCAAAATCATGATACAAGCTTCTTCGAGAAGATAAATAAGGATGGACTCGTAACAACCCGGCTCCACAAGTGCCAATGTCCAATGTAAATGGCGTCTTAATGCTGGCTACGTTCTAAAGCCATATGATGCTTGGAGACCGCCTTTAGTCAATTGGATAAAACGTACATAGAGCGATAATTCGATGAGGTTATACGAGAATGAAGAACTGTAGGTTTGTGCTTAAAACCCTAAAAGTTTTTTAGGGGAACGAGTCCATGTTGACCCGAGGGGTCCCAGATGGAAGAAAGAGCCTATCAAATCATATTGGAGGCAGGCGAAAGAGGACTCCTTCAGAGTGATTTATGGAGGAAATTGGGGGTAAATAGCAGAGAAGGTTCGAGAATAGCTATGAAACTTGAGAAAAAAGGAGTTGTGCGGAGAATGAAAGAACTGTATAAGGGTAGATGGACCTATAGGCTTTTCGCTAATACGAGAGAGAAAGTCGAAGTAAGATGGGATACATTGGGAGGATGCCCTTGCTTTACATGCACGCAAATTTCTCGTTGCGGCGCAGGACAACCAATATCGCCAAACCACTGCTGGAAGCTAACAGAGTACATCAATAAATACGTAAATGAAATCAATAAATACGTAAATGAAACTCCCTAAACTCGACGACTACTTCATTTTTATTTACTCATTTATTCTGGGAAGTCCCCCAATGTTTAAAAGCATGGTGCATTAAAATTCTCTGAGGAATTTCTGGAAGATGAGTGGAGGTTGATGAATTTGCAGAGGGATGGAGTTCTTCGTTAGTCCATACATAAAATTCGCGTTGAAGCATGCCAGCTTACCCGAGCGAGTCTATGTTTTCGACACAACTCTACGTGATGGCGAACAGATGCCCGGCGTTGCTTTGACCTTTGAAGAGAAAAAGATGGTAGCTGAGCAACTGGCCAAGCTCGGCGTCGACGTTATAGAGGCAGGTATGCCAGTAGTCTCTGAGGGAGAGAATAAAGCCATCAAGGAAATAGCAGGTATGAGGCTGGGACCTGAAATATGTGCTTTGGCCCGTACCACCCGCGAAGACATAGATGCTGCACTTGACTGCGACGTGGATAGAGTGCATGTTTTTATTGCTACATCTGAGTTACACATGAAGTATAAGCTCAAAATGACGGCTGACGAGGTTTTGAGAAGAGCTATTGAGGCGGTAGAGTATACAAAGAGCCACGGCGTGAAGGTTGAGTTCTCAGCGGAAGACGCTACTAGGAGCGATTTGGGATTTTTGAAGAAAGTCTACAGTAGCGTCGTTGAAGCTGGAGCTGACGTGATAAACATTCCCGACACTGTTGGAGCGACCACCCCTAGCGCGTATGCACATATAGTTGAAGAAATTAAGAAAGCTGTTAAGCCTGGAGTCACTATATCGGTGCATACGCATAATGACTTTGGATTGGCAACGGCAAACGCTCTAGCAGCTGTTGAGAGGGGAGCACAGCAAGTTCATGTTACGGTGAACGGCATCGGGGAAAGAGCTGGCAACGCTTCACTGGAAGAAGTGGTTATGTCTCTTTTCGCCCTCTACGGCGTAACAACAAACATTAAAACAACATATATCTATGAGACGGCAAAGCTGATTGAGCGACTGACGGGCGTTAGGCTTCAGCCAAATAAGCCTATAATAGGAACTAACACCTTTAAGCATGAAAGCGGAATCCATGCGCATGCCGTTCTCGAGAACCCGCACACCTACGAGCCATTAACCCCCGAACTTATAGGACGTAAGAGGACAAGCATAGTCGAAGAAGCAATAGTCATAGGTAAGCACACAGGAGGACACTCGCTTAGGGCAAAACTGGAAAATATGGGTATATCCGTGACTGAAGATCAATTGAAGGAAATAATGGTGCGTGTAAAGGAAATTGGCGATAAAGGCAAAACAGTCACGGATGCGGATCTAATGGCGATAGTTGAGGACATAGTAGGCAGAGTGGCGGAGAAGGAGAGAGTATTGAGGCTTGAGGAGCTCACCGTCGTAACAGGTAAAGGTATAACACCAACAGCTACAGTGAGGATTAGGGTCGGCGACAAGGAAAAGATCGCATCAGCAATAGGCGTAGGACCCGTGGACGCAGCCTGTAATGCCCTTCAAAGTGCAGTTAAGGAGTTTCAAGAGATGAGCTTGGAAGAGTATAACCTAGAAGCAATAACAGGTGGAACAGATGCATTAGGCTTTGTTACGGTAAAATTGAGGGACAAGGATGGAGCAGTATACATGGCGAGAGCAACAGACGGAGATATAGTTATGGCGTCCGTTCAAGCCATAATTAATGCTGCAAACAAGGCGCTACTAGTAAGAGGGTATAAACCCATGGGCCAATAGATCAAGCAATTTTTTAGAGGCGCGGAGTCTATCTAAGCTTATTTTCTTTTAATGGAAGGCTTACTTTAATCTTTTTATTGCTTGAGATGTAAGCTACTTCCACAAGTTCTTGTGCTTCAACCCCATGCTGGAAGTTGGGGTAAACCCTTTCGTCTTCCGTCACGGCCCGCAAAAAAGCATAATCTTCTAGATAGAAATTTTCTCCTGTTCCATACCTAACTACAAGAGGGGATGCTTTCAGTCCGATACGCTTTAGGAAGCCAACAAATATCGCATCCAAATTCAATTGTTCAGCTTCCCCCTTAGACTGTAAATATGCTGCCTCACCCATCGTGCTGAGGTTCAATTGGATATATCCTTCCTCGCAGTAGACTGTCAAGTTCCTTTCCGATAAACGCAAAGGTACTTTGTGCCAAACAGCGACTAGTGACGCTAAAGCACCACACTTAAACTCCAGCGTCATGCTCACTAATCTCTCCAAGTTTCTCTCCGTGTAACGGGTGCACGTTGCGTAGACATGCGTTGGCACGCCTAGAAGCCACCTTAGAATATCCATGTCATGTATGGAATATTCAAGAAGAACGCCGCCTCCAGAAATTGAAGGATCACTTCTCCAATCACTAACATAGAAGCCGCCAACAGGGAAAACTTGGTCACTCTTTAAGACGACACTTATCACTTCCCCTAGCCTTCCTGAAGAAATGATGTCTGCAATGTAGTTTAGAGTTGGATGAAATCGAAGGACAAGCCCAATTTGAGCCTTGGCTCGCCTACGCTCTGCTAAATCCAACATTTCTTTTGCATCGGTTAAGCTAACTGCTAAGGGAGTCTCGCAGAAAACAGACTTGCCAGCATCCAACGCCCCTGAAACATATTCTTTATGATATCTTGTTGGCGTACATACAAAAACAACTTCAACATCTCCATCATCCATCATCTTGAAACCATCAGGATAAGATTTAGCGAAACGATAAGCCTGAGCAAAACGCATCATCTTCGGTTCATCAACGTCGCTTACCGCCCTAAAGTCCACGTCTAGAATACCGGCTTCACGTAAGCTCTTAAGTGCAACCACGTGATGTATACCCATAAGGCCACATCCAATTATACCGATGCTTATCCTTCGCAATTTCCCCGTCTCCTGTTAATTCCTTCTTTTTTAAGAGTTATATAAGAGTTAATATGAAGGGTCGCAGGACGAACTTGAAGAACTTGAACGAAGGAAATATGGTTGTTTCACCTAAAAATTACATGTAACAATGACATATGAAGAAATGGGGGTTTTGTTTCTTTCCTCTGTCGACTATACCTTCGAAGCTTTCCGCCACTAACGATGAGGACAGGTAACGGAAAATGAGAAACCAAGAGCATCTAGAATTAAAAAGATTCTTTATGGTTATGTTTGAGCTAGTAGAATGCCTTCCCTGATGGGAAAAATCTTGTCTAGAGATTTTAGAGCGGACTCGGACCAGAGGGTTAGCCTTCCCGGGTGCCCTCCAGGAGCCAGTAATTCAGCGTTGAGGTTCCTAACGAGGACTACCTCGACTCCCGGGTAGTTTCTGGCAGCTTTGGATATCCCATCATCTTTCTCGACTATTACGAGGACGCTACGTGCACTCTTTCTCCTTCGTCCCCTTATTTTCCCTTTTCCAGCGCGTACCTTGCCCATGCGCCGCTTGGCACGCAGAACGTCATCCCATAATCCAAGAGCAGTTAGCACTTCTTTGAAATCCTTAGCACTTTTCAATTTTTGAATATCATCTGTAACTACTAGGGGCACTTCAAGTACGCCGTCGACGCAGTGGCCCCTGTTCTTTATAAGTTCCAGCTTCGCTGTTGCTGCTATGGCTGAACAAGTGGCAAGCTTCTTCTCTTTTCTGTTTACTCTTTCAAGAAAGATCTTTCCGGATTTCGGAGGGTGAGCTCTCCTGCCGCCTACGGCCATAGGGACAAATGCGCCTCTTCCCGCAGCCGGGTAGCGATGACCTTTAACTCTTGGAACTCTGGCCATTCCATAGCCGGTACCCCAAGACCCCGCCGTCGTCCTCTTTCCTGCCATAGGGTCGACACCATAGGATTGGCGTTTAGCACTGAGAATGGAAAGGACTGCACGCTTTATAAGATCCGGCCTAATAGGCGTGAGGAAAACCCTTGGTAAGGGAACCTTTCCGACGGCTTCGCCCTTGATATTGTAAAGCGTCACTTTGCCCGCATCCATGGTTCACACACCCTGCTTAGATTCTGTGCTTATGTAGGAAATCGTCGGCACCTCGCTAAACATTTTTGGCGATGGCCGCATAGGGTAACGCATGAAGACTAGGCGTTTAGCTGGCCCAGGTATGCTTCCGGCGAGCAACACGTAGTCGCCTTTCACTAAGCCGTAATTTATGAATCCACCCTTCGGATTTATGTCCTCGCCTTCGTTATTAACATTTCCTATTTTTAGGAGGTACTTGTTGTATTCAGTCCTTTGATGGTATCCCATTTGTCCAGCACGCGGCGTCGTGTATGGTACACGATTAGGATGCCAAGCACCTAAAGCCCCAACACCTCTTTTAGTCTTCCTAGATTTATGTTGCAGGATTCGTATTCCCCAACGTTTGACCGGTCCTTGGAATCCCTTCCCTTTTGTTACGGCGAGAATGTCGACGTAATCGCCTTCTTTGAATATGTCCCTAACACTAACGGTGCTATTTGCCTGACCTAGTTTGGATACGTCTCCTTCAAGTCTCTCCACGGCGTATCCATAAAGTTCATCTCCTAAGAAGCGGGAAGCGTAGAGAAGAAGATCTTTAGGCCCACTGCCACCTCCAATTTTTATTTCCAGAACTTCTGGCTTCTTCTTCGGAACGGACGCTAATCTGGGTTGAGTATGAGCTAAAACGCGTACTTCATAGATGCGGTCAATGTGATCTAGTAAACGCTCGAGGTTCTTCCTGAACTTTTCCAGCCTTTCTTCAACACTGTATTCGAAAAGTTTCCTGCATGAGATTTTTCTAGCTAAGTCATTCGACAAGTTTGGTGACCAGACCTCATTCAGCGTTCTCAAACCGTAGGGGGTATGCTCATAGGCTCTAACGGCGAAAACCACGATTGGAGGGATATCTAGGACGGTTACTGGAAGAGCCAACTCTTTTCCATAGTATGGACTGGTTTTCCTGTTATCCACTATTATGGCATGAGTCATTCCTGCTTTATAACCGGGTATACCCAGTAATGTGACTGATCCCGAGTATGAGGGCCAGCTCCTGACGCGAGCAACTGGCCTGCTCGCCCTACCTTTAGGTAAATAAGCTAGACTCCCTCTTTTTGGAGCATGATATTTTCGATGTCCCATATGTTTCTCCCTCGAACAGTTGAATCATTATAAGGATGATGCTTTATAGAATGATATTACGAAAAAGGTAACGTCCTCCTTTACCTTTTCTTTCCTTTTTTTCGTCCGGAGCTTCTCGCAGCTATCAAGCCTACCTTTGCTCCGGGAGGAGCGTTTCTGGATACCGTGGAGGGCTTTCCCGGGTGCTGATGACTTCCTCCACCGTGTGGATGAGAAACGGGGTTCATGGCTACGCCTCTAACTTTGGGCCACACCCGTCCTTTTGCCTTAGCCAAGTAGTACTTCTTTCCAGCCTTAACGAAGGGTTTCTCTATACGTCCTCCACCCGCAACTACACCGATTGTTGCTCTGCAGTTAGGGTCAAAGGCCCTAACCTTCTTCGATGGGAGGAGGACTATTGTCTTATCCGGAGTGTGGGAGAGGATGGTGGCGTATGTTCCAGAGGAACGCACAAATTTTCCTCCATCTCCGGGGAGGCTCTCTATATTGTAAATGGGAGTTCCCTCGGGTATTTTTCCGAGGGGCAGAACGTTTCCGGCCCTTAGTGAAGCACCAGTGCCAATCTCTACCTCTTGGCCTACTGCAATTCCTTCTGGGGGAAGCATAATCTGTTCTAGGCCATCTTCAAACTTTACCTTAGCAACTGGGGCTCCTCGACCCGACTCATGAAGTAATGCGATTACCTTTCCACGGACAACGACATCGCCACTTGTAAGCCTATATTTTACTTCGCCCATACGTTTATGGGTTGGCGCCCTAAACGTAGGAGTGCCTTTTCCTCTTCTCTGAACCAGTATTCTCTTGCCCATTAACGGCCACCACTCATTTACTTAGGGGTTTACTGGAGACTATTGTGACTGCTAACGCATTACGGTTTAAAAAGTTTTCTTGTTCAATACCCTGTCGCATAGTCGGTTGCTTCAGTTTTAAGATTAAGATGCGGCGATTTGTACATGGCGTTTTCTTTTTGGTTCGGCGATTTTCAGATAATGATAGCCCATGTATCTTCTGGGAGAAAAATTGTCTGGAGGAAAAGCTTGGAAGGCAAAAACATGCAGTGAAGGTATAGATTTAGGAGGAGAAGGAAATGTATAAAAGGATGGAGGGAAGTATTGTTGCTTGCTAAGTGATTTGTTAGGGGGGCTGGTCTTTGTCCAAGAAGAAGCGTGGTGATGAAGCTCCTCTTCCTGCAACAAGTGCAGGTCTTATAAGGTTTTTTGAGGATGAAAGCGTTGGTGTGAAGGTTAGCCCCTTTATGGTGGTTACTGTTGCGGTTTCCATAGTGGTTATTGTTGCTTTAGCGTTGTATTTGAGTGGTGCAGGGAATTGGCTAACTCGGGCGCTTTCTGGTTATGCTGGTAGCGTTTAGTCTTGTGGTACTTCCTGCGTTTTCCTGGTTTTAGTACAATGTATGGTCCTGTTTTTAGGTTTTTTGCTTCCTCTTCTGATAGCTCCTCAATCATAACTTTCTCTTGATCCTGATGGATTATCATTCCGTTTCCGAACGGGTCCTCGAGAATTATGGTGAAAGTTATTCGTCCTTCTATTGCCATTTGAATGTTTTCTATTGCTTGCTGGCATTTCTGTGCTTGCTGGGGAGTAGTAGACCAGTTCTTGAGTGTTTTTGCAACATCCAAAAAGCGGTATAGGACACCTTCCACGTTAGTTATAAATGGTTGGGATGCTGGACCGGGCTCTATGGATGCGCCGAGCTCCGGAATTCTTATAGTGCTTGATGTTGATTTAATAACTTTGGCTGTGAGGTCTTGCAGATTTTTCACTTGAAACGTGAACCGTACAGGTTTACCAAAATTCATATTTATCACATCACTTGACCTTAAATTACATTTTTCACATTTAATGGTTACCAATAATATATCGTGGAAGAAGGGTACGTTGATGCATGTCTGAGTTATCCTTGCTTTTCCACCGCAGGATGGACATGTTGTTTCTGTTTCGGCTGACTCTTCATTGTTTAAGTGATTCGGTGCTTGAAAGGAGTTTTTCGGCTTCATCTTTCGGGTTCGCCTCCTTGAATGAGTAAACTTTAAGTGTGATTTTTCCTGCCACGGGGTTAAAGTCTGCTTTAGCAGTTAAAACTAGCTCTTTCCCTTCCAGATCGTATGCTTTCATTTTTAGTGGAGCAGCCTCGTCCCCTTCTCTCTTCGCAACTTCATATGCTTCTCTTGCCGTTATGTTTAGAAGTTTTTCAGCTTCTTTTCCTCTGAATAAGGCCTTTGCAACTGCAGTTCCGTCGTCAATCAGCGCGTTAACTGTAAGGAGCAATATTGGTTCAACTTCTCCACACATAACGCAAAATCCATTATCTTCCAGTCTTCTGCCACAAGTGGGACACACTTCATAAACCGCTTTCTTACGCAGGAGGCGCCTTAAAGTTCCTCTGACTTCGACAAAGTCGTCGTCTTCTAGTTGGAAGAGAAATTTACGTGGAGGAGTGCCCCTTGAAATTGCCTGACCAATTTCTTCTTCGAGAGAGATAAGCTCGACTTTTGAGAAACGCCCCACATGAACTTCTACCTCGCCATTCATTCCTGCTCTAGTGTATCCCCCCTTAATTCTTAATATATCGCCTGGTTCTGCATCGATAATGTTCTCGGCTTGTTCATCCCATGCGACAACTCTGACGCTTCTCGTTTCATCCATGATGTAAAGAGACGCTACAACGCCTGTTGTCCCATCGCTCCTAGTAAACTCTTTGACGTTGGAGGAAACGGTAACTTTGCCCTCTACGTTCACAGCCGGCATTCCTGGCTCCAAAGCGTTCAGTTTTGCTATTCTTTTTTCGTGTTCTTTACTTGGATTAATGGTTATTCGTACAAGTTTTCCCGCGTGAAGTTCTACGTCGCCTTGAAGGCCTAACTTTGTGTAGCCACCTTCTATTCTTAACTTGTCGCCCTCCTTAGCGTTCTCTAAAAGCTCAGCGCTCTCATCCCAGAAAACCGCCCTCACACTCCCTGTTTCATCTGATAATATCACTGATTTTCTCTTTCCTTCCCCAAACTCCCTACTGAAAACTGTTGTCGGGTAAATTTTCTGTACGACTGCTTCCACATCAACATCCTGCATTTCAGGCATGAGATCGCTAAGCTTAACTAGCTTTCTTTCAATTACCGGATATTCCTTGTCATCTACATCATCTGGTTCAATCTCCAAGCTTCCCCCCTTACCTAAATGAACCTCCAGTTCCCCCCTTAACCCCTCCCTTATATATCCCTTAACGATGCGTATTATCATGCCTTCTCTTATCTTTCCCTCTTCCACAAGGTCAGCATGGTTCCCCCACATCACCACCCGAACATCTCCTGTCAAGTCGCTCACAATCATGCTGGCAACTTTGCTTTTAACCCCTCTTTTTTCAAACTCTCTTACAGGGTAAATTCTGTTTACCCTCCCCGTCATAGTAACGCTCCGCATTTCCGGTCTTAAATCCTTCACGTATACTCTGACGGGTTTATAGTCGTCTATCTCTGAAAGGTTTATTCCAAGGTCTCTTGCAACAAGGTGCAGAGCTCCTTCATCACTAATTAAGCCGCCCATCTCCCTCTTTTTCTTCTCTATGAGGTGTTGCAGCTCCTTTCTCGAAACACCCGTTTTCTCAATCACTAGATCTACTTTTTCTTCTAGGCTCAAGAAGAGCCCTCCACTTAAGATACTTCATGAGATCAATACTTCAAATACTCTTTTAAGGTTCACTAACACCTTCAAGAATGGACAATGTTGTGGTGACATGAATTGAACGAGAAAAAACTGGAAAAAGGGATAATCGAACTGATCAGAAAGGCGGTTTCTACAGTGCCACCCGACGTTAAGTCTGCTTTAAATGAAGCGCTGAGACGAGAACAAAACGAAGTGGCTAAAATGCAACTTGAAGCTATGATCGAGAACATAAGGTTAGCAGAGGAGAGAAAGATACCAATCTGCCAAGACACTGGTATACCTTATTTTCATGTACGTTTACCACAACCCGCTGACGCTAAACGAATCAAAAAAGTTATACTGAGCGCTACTATTAAGGCAACACGTGAGGTCCCCCTGAGGCCTAATGCCGTCGATCCTATAACCAACAAGAACAGCGGGAATAACGTTGGCATCAACGTTCCATGGATCGAGTTTGAACCAAGCAACGACGACTACATTGAAGTAACGGTTTTTCATAAAGGCGGAGGAGCCGACAATGCGAGTATGCTGACGTTTCTTCCAGTAAGTGAAGGAATAAACGGGGTTAAGGCGTGCATCCTAAAGGCCGTACTAGCGGCTGGAGGAGGGCCGTGTCCTCCAGTAATTTTAGGCATCGGCATAGGTGGAGGAGCATACATCGCCATGAAGCTAGCTATGATGGCGCTCATGCGCCCATTAACAAAAAGGAACAGTAATCCAAGAGTGGCACGGTTGGAGAATGAGATCCTTGAGGATGTTAACAAGACAGGAATAGGCCCCATGGGACTCGGAGGAAGGAGTACGACAATAGGAGTAAACATTGAAAACGCACACCGCCACCCTGCATCATACCCAGTAGCTGTCCTGTTTAACTGCTACGTCGTAAGGAGAGCGAGGATCAGAGTCTCTCCTAAAGGGGAATGGTGTTTTGAATGAGAGCCGGAAAAGAAAGTTTTAGTAGGATTCTGAGGACGCCTTTATCCGAGGAGGAGATCAGGTCGCTACAAGTTGGGGACATAGTGTTTCTCTCAGGCGTTATAACTACAGCTAGAGACGCCGCCCATAAGAGAATGGTGGAGCATATTCGGTCTGGGAAGCCTATCCCGGTAGATTTGAGGGGTGGTGTCATATATCATTGTGGACCAATAGTTAAACAGCATAATGAAAGGATAGAGGTCATCTCTGCAGGTCCCACTACGAGCTCAAGAATGGATGATTTTGAATCTATTATTATTGCCTGTCTCGGGGTTAGAATGATCATCGGCAAGGGAGGCATGGGAGATGCAACCATTGACGCTATGAAACGTTACGGAGCAGTTTATGCGGCTTTCCCTGGCGGAGCCGGCATTCTGGCGGCCTCAAAAATTAAGAGGATTCTTGGAGTTGAGTGGATGGATTTAGGGATGCCGGAGGCTTTATGGATACTTGAAGTTGAATCCTTTGGCCCCTTGGTTATCGCCATAGACTCGCATGGGCAGTCTCTTTATGTTAAAAGAAATCAGTAATCCTTTTCGAGGAGGACTCAACGAGCTCGGCGCATTTTTGGGGGTTAAGCGTCCTGAACTCCAGCCCATGCTTCTCTAGAAGAAATAGAGCTTTCTTAGAAGCTGATGGGGCTACTAAAATGCCTCTCACACCACGTCCACCACTACGCTTTTTAACTTCTTCAACGTAGCTTGAAAGCTGGAGTGCATCATCGCTAGTGGCAATTCTTCTTTTAAGCTCGATAATCACAATGTTTCCTTCTCTATCCACGGCGTAGACGTCTATAAATCCATGTTCAACCTCTTTCTCCTTTACTAATGGTCTTAGACCTTCCTCGACTAATTCGGGGTTAGCCATGACCGCTTTTTGCATATCCTTCTCGCTTGCATACATGGTAAACTCCGCCTCATCAACCAAGTCCATAACAAGAACGCTGAACACTTTTTCGAACTCGATTTCCAAAGATTCCCTGGGCTTAAGCCTAACGCTCCTAATGGTCAAATTTCTTCCTCGAGTTGACGCTTGCAAAACAGAGCCGGGAGGCTGCCAGTTCACTGGTTGAAAATCCCATGTTCTATGAACGAGGACGCTGCCATCTCTCTTGATTATCACCAACCTTTCCCCCCAGCCTAGAACCGAACTTGCCCGACCCTTATAGTTAACCCTGCATAACCCAACAAGTAGCGATAAAAAACCCTTCTTCAGAGCCTCGTTGACCACGTGGACAGTCTCGTCTAAAGACGGATTAAGAAGTAACTTGTATTTATGCAAAAGGATCACCCTTTTATTTTAGCTCGCATCCTCTTATCATATGTTTAATTTGAAGAGAAAGGCCCGGTTTTATAATGAGACAGCATGGATGTATGATAAGCGTTACGGTGTTCAGCAAAGCCTAAAACACTCTGTTGCATTATTAGAGTTACCAGTGGAGAGACGGGACGTCGTAGTTGATTTGGGCTGTGGAACGGGAGACTTCCTGAAAAAAATTAGAAATATGGGGTGTGCATGTTTAGGCGTAGACTTTTCTTATAGAATGCTCTTAGAAGCGAGGAAAAAATACAGTGACCTTGACATTCTATTAGCCGACGTGCACCACCTTCCACTAAGAAGTAGCACTTGTGACAAGTTTTTCGCAATAACACTTCTTCAGAATGTTGACGAGGCAAGGTTGTTCAGGGAAATCATTAGGGTGTGCCACTCTAACGGTTGGGGTATAGCATCCACTCTATCTAAAAAAGCTATTTCGGATTCTCCCTTCAGAAAATATGCCAAAAAAGTTTTAGAAGTAGATGAAGACGTCATGTTCCTGCTCAGGGTTCCAAGTTGATGCTTGAAATTAAATTATATTCCGCTACTAGGCAGTATTACTATTCCTTTATCACTAATCTCGAATGGTACAACTTTCAAGGAATGCTTCGTGAACCTCATCTTCCTAACCACTAAGGATCTCTTTAGCTCACCCCGTTCCTCGTTCAAGTAAAGAACTATTATTCCTTGAGCTATGAATTCCTCCACGCCAAACCTTGACAACTCATTTCTAGAAGTTATCTCAGAGGTTAAGAGGCTCGTCGTGTTCAAGTCGTTTAGCAGTGATGCTATCTTGAATATGGCTGTTCTAATGGCCGTTAGTGACTCGAATCTTATACCGAGACTCGAGAGGGAGTCTATTACTACACGTTCAGCATTTATTTCCTTTGTAGCTTTGTAGATCTCCTGTGCCAAGGTGCTTATGTCAAAACCTCTTCTCAAAGCATAGGGCTCTGATGTAGGTACTCCTGCTTTACTGGAAGCAGCATCTATTATGATTAGTTTTCCATCCTCCTCCAATTTCTTCAAATCCCAGCCGAACTGCATTGCTTCCCGTCTTATGTCATCTGGCCTTTCCTCAAGTGTCACAAAAACACCGGGTTCATCGTAATCTCTAGCTCCATAATAAAGAGACTGAGTGCAAAAAATAGTTTTCCCTGTTCCTGTCCCGCCAGTTACTAGAACGTTAGTTCCCTTAATGAAGCCTCCATTAGTTATTTCATCAAGACCAGGAATACCTGTTTTAATTTTTTCAATCATCATCGGCTCCCCCCTATTTCTCTTGGGTTATTAATCCTATTATTTCTTCTCCTTTGAGAAGCTCGTTCAGGCGCCACACGCTGACTTCCTGAACGTCAGGGCTCCTTCTAAAACCAGAGATTATGCTTTCGAGCTCTTCCTCTGATCTTGCAATAGCTACTAAGTAAAGTTCGTTCCCCTCATCCCCCACACCGATCAGCCGTATAAAATCGTTTTTCACCAAGCTCTCGGCAATCTCTCTTGTTCTTTTGAGAGTGAGATCCCTAACTATGTGTCCGCCTACGAGTATTCTAATAAATGCCAAGGCATTATAACCGAGCTTTTCAGCTGACACTGCCACAGTAAACTTGCGTATAATACCCCGCTCAACAAGCTTACGAACCCTAAAGTGTACTGTTGTATCAGGCACTTGAAGCTGTTTTGCAATCTGGGTGAAAGGTACTCTTGAGTCGTTCTGAAGGATCTTCAAGATTTCAATGTCAAGCGAGTCTATTTCCATTTAACAAAACACCTCTTTTTCGATTGACTCAAACTTGACATGATTCTTTTGTTAAAAATTTAACTTACCATAAATTAAATGTTTCTCTTTTTTATCCTGAATCTAACGACGAATCTTAAGTTTAAAGATAAGTTTAAAGAAATAAGCACTTAAGTAAAAAATTCATAGCGCATTATCTCTTAACACTCTGCCTAGAAGCATGCCTTCAACCCGAACTGGAATGAGAGATAAAGCCAACTCGACGGCTTTAGAAAGCCTACGCTCGTTTTCCGAGTGAATTTCCATAAGTACATCGCCTTTAGACACTTTGTAGCCCCTCTTAAACCTTAAAATTATTCCGGCGCCCTTATCAGTTGGAGCACCGGCCGCTCTAGCTATCAATTTCACGGCTTCATTATCAACGTCTACGACGTAACCGTCGTTCTCAGCTTTAATCGTTGCGACGTGCTCCCCGACAGGGAGGTCGTCCGGCTTAACATGTGGATCTCCTCCCTGAGCTTCTATTATCTCTCTCATCTTTAGAAGCGCCTTACCATTTCTTAGAATATCTTTAGCGACGACATGACCCTGACCAATTTCAGCCCTTTCACCCATCTCGAGAAGAATTCCCGCTAGTGCTGTAGCCTTCTCAACTAAACTCATCGGTCCTCTGCCCATTAACGCCTCCAATGCCTCCTTCGCCTCTAAAGTTGGGCCAACAGTGTATCCCACCGGCTGCCCTCCATATGTAATACCGCACTGAATGTTAATGCCTAGCTTTCCGCCTATTTTTAGGAATTTCGCCGCCAGTTTTTCTGCATCCTCCTTGCTTTGCGCTTTGCATCCTCTTCCGATCGGTATATCCAAAACCATGTTGTTCACGCCTACAGCGAGCTTTTTAGCCAAAATGCTAGCTATCATCTGGGGAAGTGGATCAATCATCAGGGGGTGCTCCACCCTGATTATAATGTCGTCAACCGGTGCTATGTTTAACCCGCCACCCCAAACTATGGCCCCCCCAACGCGTTCAACGATTTCCCTAAATTCATCAATAGTAAAGGTTACTGGTGCTAAAACTTCCATAGTGTCTGCAGTTCCACTCGGGCTCGTAATAGCTTTACTACTGGTCTTGGGAATAAGGAGACCTGAGGCTGCTATTATGGGTACTATTAGAAGGCTCACCTTGTTGCCAGGAACGCCGCCAACAGAGTGCTTATCATAGGTTTTTTCTTTAAAACGCAACTTTTCCCCACTTTCAGCCATAGAAATAGTTAAGGCTTCTATTTCTCTGTCGCTCATTCCCTTAAAATACTGTGCCAAGACGAATGCTGTAATTTCAGCAGAACTTAACTCCTCCTTAGCTATGCTTTGGATTATTGCAAAGATCTCGTTATAGCTCAGCTCCTCACCTTTCATTTTCTTTCTTACGTACTCTAAAGCGAGAGGGGGAGTCATTACTTCTAGAGTTGCTTGTTCTCCACCTGATACTCCTAAGAGCTTAACTAAGCTTCTGCAGACACCTATCTCGCCTCGCGCCACCAAAAAGCTGGAAAATGACGTGTTAGCTATCGCTTCGCGTCCATCAACAGTAACTTTAACACGGCTTCCAAGACCAACGTGAAGTTCTTCAGCGTCACTTTCATTCATGACAATAGTTTGGCTCTCAAACTCAAGATCTAAGACGCGGACTTCAAACATCTTCAAAATCATTAACCTCCAACCAGCTAACATTAGCTCTTCCAGATGCTAAAGTTCCTTTCCTTTGAATTTTAGTCGAAATCATATATTACTAATCCTTTTTTAGGTGAAGTCTAGGTAATGTATTTAATGAAGCAATAAAAACAATTTTCAATAAAAGGGGGGCCTTCGGCATGCTGTTTTCGAAGATAGCAGATTTCTATGAGAAGATAGAGGCTACGACGAAGCGGCTAGAAATGATAGAACTTCTTGTTGATCTTTTCTCAGAAACTCCGAGAGAGATAATTGACAAGGTGGTTTATCTAACCACAGGTAGGCTCTACCCGTTATTTGTTCCGATAGAGTTGGGAGTATCTGAAAAGCTGGCTATGAGGAGCATTGCTATGGTTGCCGGTGTTTCCCTTAAGGACGTGGAGAATGCCCTTAAGGAGGTAGGTGATTTAGGACTGGTCGCTGAGGCATTTATGAAAAAGAAGAGGCAGGCATCTCTTTTTTATCAGCCATTAACTATTGAGACGGTTTACGAGACGCTGGATAGAATAGCGAGGGAGAGTGGAGAAGGTTCTGTGGAAGCTAAGCTAAAGCACCTTTCCAAGTTATTACTTGATGGCACACCTAAGGAGGACAAATACATTGTAAGGATAGTTGTAGGTGCGCTCCGTCTCGGCATAGCAGACTACACCATTCTTGATGCACTAGCCGTGGCGTTTACTGGCTCAAGAGAGAATAGGCCTGTTCTTGAAAGGGCGTATAACATCACGTCGGATTTAGGACTTGTAGCTAAGGTGGTTGCAACCGAGGGGCTTGAAGCCCTCCGAAACTTTAAGGTTACCGTTGGAAAACCGGTTAGAATGATGCTTGCACAAAGAGCTTCATCACCAGAGGAGATTTTGGAACGCATGGGTGGTCGTTGTTCGGCTGAATATAAACTTGATGGAGAACGGATGCAAATTCACAAGGATGAGAACAGGGTAGACATTTTCTCTAGAAGGCTTGAAAACATAACATACCAGTATCCCGACATAGTTAAGATTACAGTGGAAAATTTGACGGCGAGAAGGGCGATAGTTGAGGGGGAATGTGTGGCTATAAACACTAACACTGGAGAAATGCTACCCTTTCAGCAGTTGATGAGGAGGAGAAGGGTTTACGGAATCGAGGAAGCAATGGAAAAGTATCCAGCCATGATATATCTCTTCGACGCGCTTCTAATTGAGGATGAAGACCTTACAGGGAAACCTTACCCCGAGCGCAGAAGAAGGCTTGCAGAAGTGACACGTGAAGAAGAGCGAATAAAACTTGTTAAAGCTGAGATTGTTGATAACGTAGAAGCCATAGAGAGATTTTTTGACGCTGCAATTGAAAATGGATGTGAAGGCATAATGGTTAAGTCAATTCAGCAAGACTCGATATATGAAGCTGGAAGTAGGGGGTACAAGTGGCTTAAATTTAAGCGAGAATACAAAACGGAAATGACCGACACAATAGACGTAGTTATAGTGGGCGCATATATGGGTAAGGGGAAACGAGCCGGGTCATACGGAGCGCTACTAGTTGCCGTTTATGACGATGAATCGGATACATTTAAGACGATCTGCAAGGTTGGAACTGGGTTCAGCGATGAGGAGCTGGAAAGCCTTCCAGATACACTTAAGTCTTACCAGATACCGCACAAACATCCAAGGGTAGATTCAAAGCTTAAGGCAGACATATGGTTTACTCCCGCCAAGGTAATCGAAATAATCGGCGCTGAGTTAACCGTAAGCCAAGTGCACACATGCGCTCTAGGATACGTTAAAAAAGACAGCGGGATAGCTGTCAGGTTTCCAAGATTCACTGGCAGATGGAGAGACGACAAAGGACCAGAGGAGGCAACAACAGTAAGAGAAATAATTGAAATGTACGAGCAACAGAAAAAGTAGATAGTTAAAAGGGGCGCTTTAAAATGCAAGTATTCCTCATTAAGGTGCAACTTTACTTTTCATATAAAGGTAAAAGAAAGACGTAAATTTGTTTTATTTTGCAAAAATTTTTAATAGCGTTAAAGATATAACTATTAAGGGAGTGATTTTTTTATTGAAACTCGTGTAAGAGGTTGTTGGCTTTGTCAGTCGAACAAATAATTGCCGTTATAAATGAGCTTATTTCAGCCAATGAGAACATAACTGCAGTAGCAGTTCTGACGAACGATGGACGTGTGATATATCAAACTGAGAACTGGGACGTTAGAGGAGACGCACCGAACTTAATTTCTGCTTGGAGGGAAAAGGCGCCAGCAATATCAGTTCAAGGCATCAAGTACTCTGTTCTCCAAACAACCGAGGAAAGGCTCGTTGCGACAAATGTAAGCGGACTTGGACATATAATAATGGCGACTATACGGTACCATGGCCTTCTATTGACTTATGTGTCGCCTCAAGGAGATACTGGTGGAAGTTACGTGGACGTTAGCCGGGCAGCCATGAGACTTGCTCCAATTCTCCAAGCAATGGGTTACTAAGAACACACTAGGTTCAACTTTCTTTCTCTTTTCTTCTAGCTAGTATATTCTTCTGATCAATCGTACTTCTTCACTTTCTAAATTGTACTCTACAAGTTTGGCGTTAGCTAAGTCATGGATACTCTTTAAGATTACTGCGGGTTGAAAGCCAGCAGCTTCAGTTATTTCTTTGCGTTTCATGACATTTTTAGCGCCATGAAGCAAGTATAGAACCTTAGCGTGAGGTTGCCCACCGAAGACATCCTCAAGCAAAGTTATGTATATCGAAAGAAGCCGCCTTACATCTTCGATTTCCTCTTTCTCCTTAGTCATTTCTCGGTACATTTTTGAGATTCTTGAAAGCTGCTCCCTTATAGATTTTAATTCCTCCTCAAGCTTGTTTCTCTCTTTCAACACCTTGGCTAGTTCTTCGTCCTTTGCGGTGACTGTTTCTTTAGTTGCTTCCAATGTTCTTTCTGTTTTTGCCAAGTTTTCTCTAGTAATTTCAAGTTCCTTTTGTAACCTCTCAATGTCAGATTTAATTTTGTTTAACTCTTCTTCTTTAGTTTTCAAAATAGAACTAAGCCTATTTATTTCTGCGTTTTTCTCCTCTATTTCCCTGTCTCTGGATGCTAGAATGTAAGTTATTTCAGCTACCTTATGATTGACAGACTCCACCCTCCCGCAGATTTCCTTTAACAAAGTATTAACACTATTTATCTCCTCTATTACTTCCATTGGCTCTTCCCTTCCTAAGAACCACTTTTCATCATTCACATATCATTTTTTTAGAAGAAACTTGTATTAACCCTTTTTTTAAAATTACTCTCTTCGAAATTTTTAAAGGGGATTTTAATGCTTAAAAACAACCAGAGAAACGATAGCTGGGAGGCACTATGGAGGATAACATGAGAGAAGTTATAGAGAAAACAATCGGGGAAAGTATTCAGAGAAGCATAGAACCATTTATGCGCGCATTGCTTAAGAGTATTAAATTAGTTAAGGACGAAATTGATTCCGTAGGAGGGGAACTAGAAGCATACTCCAAAGAGTCTTCGGGACGGCTGAATGACCTTTCAAAAGTTCTTCAATCGATCTACGAATACTTACAAGAGCTTAAGGCAACACAAGGTGAAAGGGAACTAAAGCCATTAGTGGTTTCGTCCTCAGGCCAGCAGGAAGACTTAGAAACCATCATTGAACGGAAAGTTAAGGCGATTATTGATCCTATAGGAAAAGTTATGCAGAAAATCTTGGATCAGCAAATTGCATTATTAAATAATCTTGAAAAAGTAATCGAGATATTAAAAAGTTTCGAAGAAAAAGGCAGTTTTATGCCTAGACCGATTTCAGGAGACCTTTCAGCGCCCTTAGTGGAAGAAAGCGAGGCAGAGGAGAACGTAACTGTAGATAGTTCTAAAGATATTGATATTCTGTTCTCTCGGCTAGAGGAGGCTACAAAGGACCTTTTAGAAGAGACAAGGGCCGTGGAGGCTGAAGAAAAAGAAACTTTGGAACTTAAAAAAGACACTATTGAGATGGAAAAAGGAATCGAAGAAGAAGTTACAGAAGAGAAGGAGACGGCGTTTGAGCAGACTTCAGGAGAGGAGCAGCAGACTTCAGGAGAGACGCTTAAAGTTCCCGAAAAATTAACAAGCAAAGAACCAACAGTTGATCAGCTACAGGAGAGGGCGGCAGAAATAGATAGGGAAATAACGGATCTGACCTTTGATAGAATGAGAGGGCTGCTGAGTGAGGAGGAATACCAAGAAAGGAAAGCCAACCTGATGAAGGAAAAGGAGGAGTTGAAAAGAAAAATCGAAGAGTTAGCCTCCAAGTTATAGTGGAAAAAGCCATGAAGAAGCCTTATGTGTGTTTACGTGGGGGGATTGCTCAGACTTGGAGAAACTTAAAGACGTTTGGGAGTACTATCCTACTTATTCTGTAGACAGAAGCGGTAAAAGAGTGCTGATTATACATGCTTATGCTTCTCTTAAGAACCTTGGAAAATTTAACATACAAAACGAAGAACAAATTAAGAAGCTGTGGATCTCGGCCCTTTCTGATGTTCCTTCTCTAGATAATAAGAAAGCAATTAATGATTCTCTATTTGAAGTAAGAATTGAAGGAGGAGAAGTTGAGGTAAGAGTAGTTATCCCCCAAGATTATGTAAAATGACTTAAAGGTAAGGTGAAAAATGCTTTGATTCACATGGTCTATGTTATAGATGAAAGAAGCGGAATAAACCTTCTTTTCCGAAGGTATGGAGAATTAGAAATGGATGAGGTTCTTATGTCTGGATTTCTAACTGCCATCAGGCACTTTTCATCCGAATTCAAAAGGGACGAGCCTGATACTATTCAAGAGATAGAGATGAAGACGTACAAGATTGTTTATGCTTCTGAGAGGAATGTTCTCGTTGCTGCAGTATCAGATTATGATGACAGCACACCAGTTATTAGAAAGGCGCTATCGATACTTGCATCTCGCTTTTCTGAAAAATACGGGGATATTCTTAAAAGCTGGCGTGGAGATACGACAATTTTTTCAGAATTTACCACAGAAATTGATAAGTTACTTATGAATGGACGGATTGGAGAAGGCGTTAAGAGACCGAAGCTGAAAGCTAAACTTATGGCAAGCATGGTTAGAATGGGGTTCATAAGTGAGAAAGCATTTAAGGTGGGTGAACTGTGTGATGGAAAGCGAACAAAGGAAACTATCGCAGACGAACTCGGATTACCAATCGAGGAGGTTGTCGAAGCGATAAGGGAGCTTGAAAAAAAGGGACTTGTAGAATGGCTTTAAAAATATGTAATTATTATTCAGCTTCATATTGCACACCGGAGGTTATTAGGATCAAAGCAACTATCACAATTATAGGTGCGATGAAGATCGCTATTTCTCCTATGACTGATTTAATGATGGCGGCCTGCACTGTCCGGCCTATGTAATATGATATAAAGCCTATCCCTAAGAGTAAGGCTTTTCGCCTTATGACGCCCACGCTATTCCAAGCTACATAGAAAAACAGCAAAGGTATAAAGACTGAATATAGTGATACTAAAACATAGTTTATGGTTATGTATATTGCCCCGCTTGGCTGGTATGTAATGAGCCATTTTGTAGGAAACCAAGGGCTAAACGGGTCAAACCCAAGTAAGAACAGTGCTCCGTAACCTTCTATTTGGACTTGTGGTATTAGGAAGTGTACTTCGTCTATGATATAACTGAAAAGAGAGTCCCCTGGAAGTAAGAGTAAGGAGGCGCCTGCGATTATCGGAGGAATATGTAGTGTTCGCCTAAGCCATTTGTTTTCAAGCCAAACATATGCGATGCCCAAGGATATAGACGAAACGCTAAGCCACTCCCAAAAAGATGCAAGGCGCCAGTTTAGAGTATTATACACAACGAGCACTTCGATGAATGATGGGTAAGGAGTTGATGCGGCAGAGAGATCAGAGGTAAAGGGGATCACTACTGGCGTATTATAGAAGTCGTATAACAGGAAGAATACCCTGCCCACTGCAAGAGTTATAAAAAACAACGCGAGCGTGAGATTGAAGAAGTTCTTGTCTTTCCTCCATCTGAACAAGGTAAGGTATATGAAAAGAAGAAAGTAGTATCCTATTACTGTGAACCATAATCCTACTGCAAACGTATATGGAATATATTGAGTGGGAATCGTTTTCTCACACTCCTCTTTCAAAAATAGGAGGGCATGATTTTATAAGTATTATTTTTTATCGATTCCTGAGATAAGTAGGTTTCAATTTAATTAATGTCGATTGGGGATTTCATGGGATACATCATTGGATTGTCTTCAGGGTGTTTTTTGCAGAGAGGAGACGGCTACGTTTTGCGGAGACGTGTTCCAGCAAAGTTTAGAAAGTGTTGGTTTGAATTACAGGTGGGGAGAGGTTACTTTTTTGAGGACTTCGAGAAAGTGGTTACTGTTCATCTGCCATTCCGCGAATACCATGTTGTGTATAAAGGTGATGTAAAGATATTCTTGGAAGGAAGAAACATTAACATTGCTACGCGAAACCATTTTTTGAGAAATACTTGGTTGGAAAGGTTTGTAAAGATTGTTTCCGAGGCAGCATCTAGAGGCGTGAAGGCAGCGGTGTTGCATTATGGTAGTTGTGACTGTCAAAGTAGTCAGTTAAATAATGAGCATAGGAAGAGGCATTGGGAGGCTGAGGCGTCTTTTCTAAAGCAGCTTTCAAAGAGCTGCGACGAGGTAGGTGTCATTCTTTTAGTGGAAAACCATCCCTACGACGATACAATTTTTTTGAGTCATTTGGAACATATGAAGACTATAACAGATAACGGGTTAGCTCGGATCTGCTTGGATCTGCCTCATGCATACTATAGGGAGTTTAAAGGTGAAGCTGACATTGAGACGCTAGTAAGTTCACTTAAAGATGAAATCTTAGAGGTGCATTTAGCGGATGGGAATGGTTTGAGCCACGTCCCTCTTCAACTAGGAGAAGGAAACATAAAAGTTGAGGCCATACTGCACCAGTTAAGTAAAGCAGAGATTTTCATAATAGAATTGAGAGAAGATCCCACGCCCTCGCTTGAAACCGCTAAGAGACTTCTTGGAAAAATCCGCTCTTTATAGATATCAAGGGTGTATTAAAAACAGTATGAATTACTTGGTTCTAGCTATAGAACCCGAGCCTCTAAGTCCATTATTGCTTCTTGGAAATACCTATATGGTACGTCTGAAAAAGCGAATAATATTCTTCCAATTTTGTCTTTTAATGGAGCTTTTTCCGGGTATCCCCAGTCGTACAATGGTTTATTAAGAAGTGCTTCTAGTCCGAGTGGAATTGTTGCCTTTGCCATGAGTGAAAGGTTAGAAAGAGTCTCGATGCCGTGCTTTTCCAAGTAGCTTTCAGGTTCGAGGAGGCTTTCTCGCTTAAGATCATGAACTCTCTTAATTGCCGAGTCAAGGTATAACTGCATTTTTCTAATTTCTTCAGCGATATCGTTACTCAAAAAATCTCCATATTTTTTCAAGAAGATATCAGCCTCATAGGAAATGGCACATATAGGGCTCCGCCATATTATGTTTGAAAGCTCTCTAAGAGCCCTTTTGACTCGTTCATTGTTCACTTTTCTCTTTATCTCATTAATTTTTCTATCCAAATAAATAACCGCACTTAAAAAGCCGTCTAGGTCTATTTTAAGTTTTCCTTTAATTTCATCATACTCTATAAGGTAGAATTTCTGAATATCTTGTTCTAGCGTAAAGCCAAGGTATGATGAAGCTTCTTTTATAGTATTTAATGTAAATGTCAAAAGTTTCTTTAAACCAAATCTCTCGAGAACTTTAATTAATTTCTCCCGAATTTCCTTGAACCTTAATATTTTATCCTTCCTTACGAGGATTAAGGCGTGGTCTCCTGGTTTAAAGTTAAAACAATACACTTTAAGTGCATCACTAAGACTGGCTTTTTCTCCCAGTTTAATCGGAAAAATGGAGGGGTAACCATGAGCTGTCGTGTTAAGACAATAGTAAATTTTTTTGTTTCCACTTGCAGGGTAGCCGAGAACTATAACTCTTTCTAGGTCTCCTGGGTGATGAGCTTTTTCAGAAGCCACAGTGAAACCTTTACTATAGGACAGCATAACGTATACCGAGTACCTTTCTTCTTCGTTAACTAGTCCTGGAAGATTTAGTATGAACCCTATTCTCTCCAGTACGCTCTTCCTGTCTTTAGCCCATTCGGAAGCTAAAATGTAAAAGCTTCGCTTCTCTATGTCACTTGACATCATTTTAAGAAGCCCTAATGCATCACGCTTCTTAGCGCACTCATCTATCTTGTCGAAAATTTCAGAGAGAGCTTTCACGCTTCTTTTGAGTACATATTCACGGCTACGTTCCTCATATATCGCTATTCGTCTGGGGAGGTACACTTCGACCTCCAACTTCCGCACTCTCCGATCCGACTGCCACCTAGCTTAAGTTGGGCTATGATTAACTGATACATCTTTTTCTCTTAAAGTATTTGTTTTCTTCGATTCTCTCCTGACACGAGCAAACACGATAAATGCGGCAAGAAAGTAAAAGACAGATATAAGGATTAATAAGACGGTGAGACTTATGAACTTTGCGAAGCAGATTCCAAAACCGAGAAGGAACCCTGTTGCAACCCTTATCCAGTTATTACTTTCTCTTTCGAGGACGCTCTGTGTCCCCCAATCAAGTAAGGCAGGCATCAGTAAAATAACGATTAACACTACTGCGACCAGCTCTGCAATGTAAAACCATTGCCAAAAATAAAGATGAACGAGAATTCCGGAAAAAAATCCTAAAGTCAGACCACTACACCTAGCACAAAGACGAACTTTATAAGTACGAATCCTTAAGCACAAAGTTCTATGAGCGTATTCTTCCGTGTGGTGAGAAAGAAGAAAAAGCAAGAATTTTTTAACGCTTTCTAAAGAAAGCTTCATTTAAAAAACACCTTCACAGAAATTATAAGTATAGTTTTTCATAAAAATAAAAAAGATTTTAAATTTTTATGGTTCATTTATTCTCTTACTATTAAATATATTATGAGCCCTATGACGCCAGTTAAGAGCACTATTATCAGCCAAAGTGCAGCTTCCATTCCTCGTTTTTCAGCGTCACTGTAAACCCATACTGCAAGGACGATAGATATAATGCACCAAAGCATAATCGCTAGATACAAGCCTAGCGCAAAGAACTGAAGTGGCAGCAACAACCAACACGACCTCCTTTCAATTTAGACCTTTGATTTCTATTTGAAAGCTCCGCTTAAAAACATTATGTATATAAAGAAGAAATTGAACATCAAAAGATTAATTCATAAGATTGACGAAAACGTTAAAACCAAGTTAGAATTAGTAGAATGAGGTGGTGGGGAGAAGTGAAAGTAACTACATTTCTGTTCGATCTTCCAGGACCTGTAAATACTGAGGAAACTCTTAGGGTGGCTAAAGAGTTTGCTGAAGAAAACAGGATAAGAGACATAGTGATTGCTTCTACCACTGGGGAAACTGCTCTTAAGGCGCTTCAAGTTTTTCCTCCGGACAAGTTCAATTTAGTCGTGGTTACGCATAGTTATGGTTTTGTTAAATTAGGAGAGCAAGAGTTTAGTAGCGATGTTAGGAAGAAGCTTGAAGAGGAAGGAGTTAAAGTTTTAACGTGCATTCATGCTCTTTCAGGTGTTGAACGAGCTTTCAGGAACAAGCTTGGTGTTTGGATGCCCGTGGAACTGATTGCCAGAACATTTAGATCCATAATGGGAGATGGATTTAAGGTCTGCATAGAAATTGCTCTAATGGCTGCCGATGCCGGCTTAATTCCAGTAGATAGAGACGTAATTGTAATAGGAGGAACTGGAAGGGGGGCAGATACAGCGATTCTTCTTAAGCCGTCAAACTCATCTAATTTCCTAGATTTACGTGTTAAGGCCGTCCTCTGCAAGCCTCTTTAACGAAAATATTTTTTTATTGGCCTTCCACATGAAGGACATTTCTCATTTTTGGTGAAGTAGTCGTTCAAATGTTTTTCACATGCCTTCTCGAAGCAGAAGGGGCATATGAGGTGTTTACTGTTTGAAGCTAATTTTTCTCCACATATCATGCACCTTTCTTTATTGACTTCTTTGACCAAGATTTTTTCCAGCCATTCAAGCTCCTCAGGAGATCCAACCTCGTAAACGCCACCTTCTATCAGCATATCCCTAATTTGAGCTCTGAGTTCTTTAGGAGCATCCTCGGATATTAAGAGAATTTTTTCAGCTTCTTCTACGAGGGAGCGCCCGCTTAGTCTAGATGAAACAATTTGCCATATCTGCCTCAGAAGGGGAGGATTTCTAATAAAGGCGCCATAAAGAAAGCTTGCACATTCGTAGCTTCGTCCTTCATCGAAGTAATAGTCTACGGCCTCTTTGAAGAGACCAACTCTGAGTAGTTGTAAAACGGGATGACCCATTCCTTCTTCCTCATATTTATCTAAGATTTTTTCAGCTTGCTTAGTCCGAACTACGGAATAAATTGCACAAGATGCTATGCATAGGAGGAGAATTAGGCTTAATGCAGGAAACGTAATAGGATATTGTGTTGGTACCCCACTCCAGCTGATAGTTATCATGTTATAGATTAACCACATAAGAAAGTCCTCATACCGATTATAAGTGTAATACATATAAATATCAAGAACGCAGTATACTGCAAACCCTACCGAGAGGAAGAGTAACAGGACAAGCCTACGTCGTAACTTTATCTTAGCGATTTCCGTCAAAAGAACCACCATCAAAGTAATATGTTCTTTTTCGAGAAATTAATTTTTTGTAAAAAAGTTTTCCCAGTAATTGACTGGCAACCAAACAATTCGGTGCATACTTTAATTCATATTTATTATTCTTAGTAATACGTTTTTGGAAAAATTTATATGTTATATGATATTACTTTTTTATCAAAACTGAAAAGAGGCGTCAATCGTGAAGTTCAAGACGCCACATGAAGAGCTGAAAAAGATCGACGACGCACCGATAAGAAGCTACGAGGATATTAACGAAAAAATAAAGCGAGGAGATGTGATCGTCGTTACAGCTGAGGAAATGACAAGGATAGTCGAAGAAGAAGGAGTAGCTAAGGCAGCTAAAGAAATAGACGTAGTAACAACAGGAACGTTTGGTGCCATGTGTTCAAGCGGCGCCTTCCTAAACTTTGGACACGCGGATCCGCCAATAAAAATAGAGAGAGTATGGCTGAACGATGTCGAGGCATACCATGGAGGAGCAGCTGTAGATTGCTATATAGGCGTCACTAAAATGAGCCAAACCAAACCCTTCAAGTATGGAGGCGGGCATGTAATCGAAGACTTGGTGACGGGGAAAGAAGTTGAAGTTAGAGCTATAGGTTACGGCACAGACTGTTACCCCAGAACGCGTGTAGAAACCACTATAACTATAGACGACCTTAACCAAGCCATTCTCTGCAACCCCAGAAACGCGTACCAAAAGTATAACGCCGCAACTAATGGGCGTGACGAGGTTATATACACATACATGGGTAAGCTTCTCCCTCATTACGGTAACGTCACATTTTCAGGGTCAGGATGTCTTAATCCACTTTGCAACGATCCGGATTACGAGACAATAGGGGTTGGGACACGCATATTCCTTGGAGGAGGAATAGGGTATATTATAGGAGAGGGAACGCAACATAACCCAAAGGAACAGTTTGGAACGTTAATGGTTAAAGGCGACCTTAAAAAGATGAAGCCAAGATATTTAAGAGGAGCAGCCTTCACAAAGTATGGCACAACGATGTTTGTCGGATTAGGGGTTCCAATACCGATTCTGAATCAGAGATTGGCTTTGAAAACAGCGGTAAGTGATGAAGAAATAACAACTAAGATTATTGATTATGGCGTTCCAAGACTCCAGAGACCTGTCCTTAGAGAGGTAACTTATAGTGAACTGAAATCTGGAAAAGTAGAGCTTAATGGTGAAACGGTTAAGGCTTCTCCGATTTCTAGCATAAATATGGCGAGAGAAATTGCTGAAACACTTAAGAAATGGATAGAAAACGGAGAATTCTTCCTATCAGCCCCCATAGAGAAACTGCCTCGAGGCACAGTATTTAAGCCAATGAAAATGACCAAAGAGGTAAAATACGTTAAAATGCTTATGAAGACAGCGGTTACATGTAGAATGAACGACACAATAGAGTCGGTGGCTAGAATAATAATATCAAAAAACATTAACCATGTGGTAGTTGTGGATGATGATGGTAAGTTAGCGGGAATAGTCACGTCATTCGACATAACTAAAGCAGTAGCAGAAAACAAGAAAAACTTAACAGAAGTAATAACTAAAAAGGTTATTTTCGCAGAGCCCGATGAACCCGTTGAAGTAGCAGCAAGAAGAATGAGAGAGCACGACATTTCAGCACTTCCAGTTATAGATGCACAAAGAAGAGTGGTCGGCATAATCACCAGCGAAGACTTATCAGGACTTATCATTGGAGGATGAAAACCGTGAGGATGCTAGTTAGGTTTAATACAGACAAGGTTAAGGAGGCAGTTACAGCAAACGTAATTTTAGAGACGAAGGTAAACATAAACATTCTAAGCGCCTTACTTAATGAAAAAGGAGGGGAAATGCTGCTAGAAGTACCGGATGAAAAAGCAAGCGAAGTCCGGAAGGCCTTCAGGCAAAGAGGCGTAGAAGTAGAAGACGCAAAATACGTGGAAATACTTAAAGAACGATGCGCAAACTGCGGTTTATGCTACTCTCTCTGCCCAGTTGGTGCTATACAATTAAACACAAAAACATATGAAATAAATCTGGCAAGGGAGCTATGTATTGGATGCTGGAGATGCCTTGACGCATGCCCCCTTGAAGCGATAGTAAAAATCAGATAAAAATATTAAATTATCCTTATTCTTTGTTTTTTTAGCGTTTCAGACTTATTTTTAAGAAGTTTTTCCAACCAAAAGTGGAAGAGCTTTACAATGGATTTATCACTCTAAGGTTAACATTAATTTTCCAGCAGGAAAAAGGAAAGGTCTCTTTTTGATTTTAATAATTTCTAGGTTAGTTTCTCAAAAATGCATGGAGTTAAATACGGCGCTACCCTGTTATTTCCACTGTTACGCGGAGGGTAATTGGATGGATATAAGCAGGTATTTATCCCTAAAAAGTGTTACATTATTTTACAATGGAGGAGCCTTGTTAGAATATGAGGGGTACATTCCAGTAAAGGATGAGGACACATTATACTTGATGCCAGTCGAAGTAGATCTAGCAGAACATGTTTTTTCTACGTTGAACATAACTGACTTTGATGGAGGCGCGGTAACCGGGATCATTTACCAGCTTCCCGAAGATCCGATTTATGGTTGCGATGTTAAAAGTGACGAGTTTATCAGGAGTCTGTTGCCTCGACTTGTTGGAAAAAATATCGGCTTAGGGTTGAAGAGTGGAGAAACAATTTCAGGCATACTCATGGGATTCGACGAAGACAAGAGTGATGAAGACAAAGGCATATTCCTTAATGTGTTATCGTCCGAGAAACTTTACCGGGTCAGCATAGCTTCCGTGGAACATGTTACGCTAGGGAGAAACTATGCTCTCGGACTAAGAAACTTTGCCAAGGGAGAGTTGAAGGCGTATGTCGGCTGGAAGCTTGATCCAGGAGCTATAATAAAGGACAAACACTTGGTGAGCGTTAAGCACTCTCAACCTCTAAAAGAGGGGTGGAGACCATTATATCATCTTTACATATCAGATGACGTGTGGGTTTTAATAGTATGGTGCGAAATCATAAATTCCACAACAAGAGAATGGAAAGAAGTGTCCATTACTCTTACAACAGGGGCTCCGTCACACGCAAGTCCTTCTCAACAAGATGGCGGAATAGTTGAGTACAGAATTAATGGTCCGGTCACTATTCCCAAACTCTCAAGGATCTTGATTCCAGTATCTAAACTGGAAGTTAAAGGTGAACTACAACTCCAAACGGAAAGTTCAGGTAAGATAAATGTGAAAGTAAACATCACAAATGAAAGCGGAAAAGTATGGTTGCCTGGAAAGATCACCATATGGAAAGATGGACGCCTCTTAGGAACAGGAGAAATACGGTTTGTTAAAAATGGAGGAACAGCATCAATCGAAATAAAAACCTGAAAGCGATTATTGGAGAGGGAAGATCTCTCAGAAAATGACATTTTGAAAATTGTGAACATTTTTTGTTAAAAATAGCAACTTTTTCTTATCTTTTTTTTATTTCAGAAAACTTTATTTTTCTAGGTATCCGTTAAATTCCCGTGTTCACGACCACGGCTAGGTTATCGAAAGTAATTATGCTTATAGTAGACAAGATACCTTAAGATTATTAGAATTAATAGCATAAAAGAGCTGAACAACCATGAAAGGCAAGTATGTGAAGTACTCAGACAAGGTTTTAGAGCTACTTTATGGTAGTAAAGATGCGCACATGTTTTTTCCATTGTTAAGGTTACTTGCGGAGTACATGGAAAGCGTTTGTGAGGCTTGTATGGAAAATAAGATGGTTTGCACGTTAAGACCCATGTGTCCTGATAGGAGATGGCTTAGTTTCCTTGTAAGAATAGGGGCGCATAAACGTGACTTGCCAAGTTTCTGTTATAAAACTAGGATCAACGAGATTAAATCGCTCATAGAAAAATCCGGTCATATACAGTTTAGCGATGCTGTTCTTCAAACAGAAATTTTTCTTAATATTCTTTCAGGTGGAAGATCCCGACTTATAGAACCTTTTAAAAATGGTGATCTTGAAGGTTTTATTGATGGGCTTATGGCAGAGTTCAAACGGCATGTGGAAAATGTTTCGTCCTTTGTTGGTGAAAATTACATACTTGTTTTGGCAGATGCTAATATATTCCTCATTTATTTGAACGAAGAATTTGTTTTGATAAATCCTGAAGAGAAAAGATTTGACTCGATCAACGAGTTTAATGATTTAATTCTAGCAATTAAAAATCACTATGAAATCCCTGTATGGGTGGAGGAAGAATTTAAGGGGTTTCCGCGAATATTGGTAAAGATTCCATATAAGCCGGATGTGGAGGAGGCGTTGAATAAGTTCATTGAAAAAGTGACGGATAGCATAGAACATGTAGGCTTCTTTCATGACAATGACAATCTTATATTAGAAATTGAGTTTGGCCCTATTAGTTCTTCTCTTTCGTTTAAAAAAGTGCTTTCTGTACTCCGGCGTGTAAGATCCTTGTACCAAGAAGTAGAAAGGATGAAAATCTAATGGGAGGTACTATGTTTGGCTGAAAACTTTGTGTCTCTGGTTGCTAGTAAATTTGGCCTTAGTGAGGACGAAGCAAGGGTATACAGCCTGTTCGTTCTATACAAAATTCTTACTTTAGGGGAAATATGCTACTACACAGCTCTTTCCGCTTCAAAAGTTAAATCCATCCTTCAGACTCTCAGGGATAAAGGATTGATCTCTCAAGTTCCAGGGGTAGTTGAAAGATATACGGCAGTAACCCCCTTCAAGACGCTGTCTGAAGTCGCAAGCAATTTTATGAAAATGACGGAGGAGACGGAGACAAAATTAAGAAAGCATTTTGAATTTGCTAAAGCGGACATAGAGAGAAGTGTTAACTCCTTTAAGTCCGAATTAAAGGAATCAATGTTAAGTGAGCTTCAGGCCCTGAGAGGCGAGGTAAACAGGGTGAGCAAGCTCTTGAGAAAACTAACTCAACGAGAGAGGGCAGATTTAAGCGACATGGTAGGGAAAATGGAGTCTTACTCTTTAGGCCAAGTAGAAAATTACAGAAAGCTTAGTGAGGAGTCGTTAACTAAGGTTAAAGGTGCAATTGAGGAGGGAATGAAAAGCGTTTTACATGAAACGAAAGAGGTTTTTGAGCAAAATACTGAGAAAGTATCAAACACTCTTGCTTCTATGCTAGACGGTGCGAATACCATATTAGGAGAGATCGAGAAGAAGGTGATAAAGGATGCTTCTAGAATGGCAGAAGCGACTACCCTGATGACGAGTAATATCGCCGAGAGAATAATGAACGTTAAAAGCGAGTATGACTCCAAAGCGAGGGAAGCTGTTGAAGCCGCTAATTATGGTACTTCTAAAGCAATAAGTTTGCTAAGAAATGAGCTGGATGAACATGCTGGATCCATGATGAAAATAGTGTCTGGGGCTTTTCGAAAAAGCATAGAGAAAAAAAGAGAGCAAACTGAAAAGTTAGAGAAAATTTTGAGTGCATCTGCGAAGAGGTCAACTTCAGAGATTGCTAAAAATATTTCCTCCTTTTACACGTCAGTTCTAAAGCCTCTTTGGTCTTTAAGTAGGGAGCATGAAAGAGAGATTCAAACAGTCTCAGAACGTACAAGTAAACTTGTAGATGCAAGCATTTCACGTCTTTCTTCTCTAATTGAAGACGTAAAGGCAAGAATTGCTGAACGCATTAAAAAACACCTTGAAATTCAAGAAGAGGTATTGGAGGGCTTTGGCTCAGAAGTAAAGGAACACGTAACGTCTAATCTTAAGGATTTTGAAACGATTTCGTCATCGATCAGGGAGCGATTTTCGTCGGTCATTACGGAGAACGCGAAAGCTACCAGTGAGGTTTTTGAAAAAACGAGAAGTACATTTGAATCCCTTATTTCCGAGCATGCAGATACTGTGAGAAATATTCTGAAGAGGGTTGAAGAAAAAGTTCAAGCATCATTAGTCTCAGAAAAAGGGGCCGAAAAGAAGGAGTTTTCCAAGTTTAGAGAGGCTTTTTCATCTATGTTGGAAGTTTCTAAACGTGAGTTAACCGAGACAGCACGGTTAATGACCGAGAATGCACTCAAGGAAATTCATATTCAGACAGCAGAGTTTATAAATGAACTGAGAAGGCTGAGGGGGAAACTTTCAGAGACTATCGAGAAAGAATTGAATACAGTTAGGTGGGAAGCGGAAAATGTGCGAAAGAACATTGATAAGTTCTTAGCTCAACGTATCACTAGTATGGAGGAATATACGAATCAGGTGAAGCTGCAGTTAGAAGAAATTATTAAGGAAAGGCTTGAGGAGGTGGGCATCAGTGTTGAAACTATTCAAGTGGGATTCATTGAAGCAATGGACAGAATATTGGAAAGATTAAAGGAGGTGGTAGAGGGCGCAAAGAGAGATTTTTCTTCTTCACTTGCTAATCAATTATCTCTCTTCAAAGAGAGTTTAGAAAAGATTAGTATTTCATTTTCAGACGAACTAAGCCGACAAGTGGATGCAACCAAAGCGGAGGCAAATGAAATTCTTTTAAGGTTTTCAGAGGAATTGAAACTTAAGGTTTCAGAAATTGAAGCTATGTCGAACCAAATTATGGAAAATGCAGAGGCTACATTTAAAAAGCAGGAGAAAATTAGCAGGCAGCTTAGGGATGTCGCTTCTGTTTTACTCGTTCAAGAAGCAAAGCGACAAATAGATTCCTTTTCAAATTTTGTATCATCATTGAATGAACGCTTACTATCACTTATAGAGGCAAGGATAGAATCGTTAGAAAAGCTTAGGAATAATCTCGAAAAAGAACTTCATTCTATTATTTTTAGCGAGGGATCAGTAATAGAGGAAAGGAACGCTAGCCTAAGGGATATGATAAGGTCACATGTTTCGGAGAAATATAAGGAATATGCCAAGTCATCGGAACTCGTTGTTAAAGAAGTTGAAACTTTGCTTTGTGAGCATATGGAAAAATATAAAGAGCACATAGAAGGAATTGTTGCGAGTCTATCGCAAACTCTTGATGAAACTCTAGAGAAGTTATCTCAGATTTCTGATACGATCACAGACAGTGTGGCTGATCAATTAGATATGGAGAAGGAAGCAATTACAGGTGAAGCGAAAATTTTGACTGAAAATGCAAATAAGATCCTTGAACATTACATTAAGAATTTGAGGAGCGGTATTGCCGCCTCATTAAGTAAGTTACTGAATGAAATATCGGGACAGATAGAGAGTTTAAGGGAAGAGGAGAAGCGAGTTGAAACTCTAGTGAAGGATGTCGCCGAGACAGAATTTAAAGAATTTGAAGAGGAACTTAGAAACTTAGAAGATACTTTAGTTTCAAATGTGAATAATGAAAAAGAGAGAGTACTGTCCAGCGTTATACAATTAGAGTCGAAGTTACAAGAGTTGTTAAATAAGGTGAAAGAAGAGTTTACCGCCTACTCAAGCAGCATAAAGGAAGAAAGCACAGGTGTTTTAGATCAGTACTTGAAGGAAGTGATAAGTATTCTAGAAGCTACTAGTAGAGAGGTTAGCAAACACTTGGAAGAAAGCAGAAAAACTTTCGGAGTAAAAACCAATGAAGCCAAAAGCGCGATCAACAAACTGATGGAGGAGCTTATAAAAGAGCTAAACGAAATAATGCGTAGAACACATGAAGGAATAACCACATTGGTGATTAGGCACCATGAAGAAATAGAGCGAAACGTACAGGAGACTAAAGAACGCCTTATGAGCGAGTTTAAAACACATATAGAAAAAGAGGAGAAAGATGTAACTAGTTTCAGTCAAAACGTCGTTAAAGCTCTATCTCTTCTGATAGAAAGTTGTGGAAAAACATTAGAGGGCTTAAACAACAAGATAATATCGTACTTAACTGAGTTCTATGAAAATTATGCCGAATATTTAAGGAGCACAATGGAGAGTATAAGCGAAAACATAAGAGTTTTACTTGAAGAGTTAAAGTCTGTAGACTCTATATCTCGTTTGGCATGGGAGAATTTGGCGAAAGAACCTCTAATTATGGAGAAAACATTTTTCATAGCAACAAAAGAACTCGTGAAAACACGAATGAAAGAAATGGCAGCGCAGACTAAAAATTCATTGATAATAGTGGTTCCCGAATTGGAAGAGCTTCCAATAGAGGAATTACTGAAAATAGAGCCACCGGCAAGAGTCTACGTGTTTACCGATTTCAATTTGCCATCAGAAATTAACACCCTGAAGAGTTTAATAGGCAAGAGAAATCTCCGTTTATGGAGAAGAGAGGAGAAGGAGTTTTTCATGTGCTTACGAGACAATGAGGAGATCCTGATTGCTCCGATATCTGAAGAAGAGCCTATTCTAGCAATAGTAAGTGAAGATCAAAGTTACATCAACGCTTACAAACACACATTAATACCGCTTCTTAGGTCAACATCAAGGGAAGTAAAGGCAAAGGATATAGAATTTGCCTAATTCCATCATGGTTTAATGGAAAACAAAAAGTAAATGACTACGTATTATGTTTGGCTTAAAAATCTGTATTGTTGTCTATAATTAGTGAGAAGCCGTTCTTAGTAGAATGAGAGAAGTTAGTGAATTTTAAGTGCAGGTTTAAGCGGGTTTAATATTTCGGATGTTATACTTGGTCTTATAAGAAGTAGTGTATTCATTGGAAGTTAAGTAGAAGGGAGTATAAATGAAGTTGAAATAAAAGTAAAGGTTGATTTTATGATAAGCTGGGAGAATGTACGTGACGATGAAGAACTGAAGGAGTTGGGCGTTCTAAAGAAGTTTGTGATGGGAGATTATGTTAAAATAGCGATCCTAGAGCAACTTGTCAGAGGAGAATGGTGTACATTAAATGAACTATGTAGGGCAGCAAGAGGATACGACAAGTATGTCGGGCACGTAAGGGTATCTACAATATTACAGTATATGGAGGACATCGCTAAAGGAGTCTTAGAAAAAGCGGAAAACGGGTTTTCCGTAAAGTGGAGGATTAGACCTGAGAAGAGAAGAGTCATAGAAAGTTGGATTGCAGAAATAAAATCAGCACCTCATCGTAAAGGTTTCTAAAAATGTTGAATTTAGACAAAAATAATTTTTAGAACTCCGCCTTTATTAGAGCAAAAAGGCAATCATCGTAGTTAAAGATTGGGTGTTTGTTTTAGGAAGTCCATCTAATGGACGCTTGGGAATGATAAAACATTCATAAACTAGTAACTCGTCTGCTAAAATAATGAATTAAAGCAGAATTCATCCTATTCTTGTCTCTTCGATTTTACTTTTCGTTATCTTGAAAATTTGTATAGGTCCGCCTGATGCCGTGTCTCGAGATCTAGCAGCTCTTATTGCACGTTCAGCCAAGCTAGCTGCTTCGTTAATGGTAATATCGTCTTTGTACTCATCTTCTAAAACGCCAAATGCTATTACCGAACCAGACCCTGTAGCGCCAAACTTATCCTCTTCGATTAGGCTCCCCATAGGGTCTAAAGTGAAAAGGTGGGGGCCCGTATCATCTACTCCACCTAAAATGAGCATGCTAATGTAGGGAAATAGCCTGTTTTGGAAAAGGATTAATGACGTGAGACGAGCTGCGGCCTTTACTGAAACATCTCGTTTAAGCTCCATCTTTAAGAGGGAAAGATTTGCTTTTAATACGTCAACAACATGCTGACAGTCTGCAACCGAGCCACTTATTGTTACAGCAATTCTATCGGCAACCTTGAATATTTTTGGAGCCGTTTTGCTTGCAATTATATTTCCCATAGTTGCTTGAGATTCTGTCGCAAGCACAACACCATCCTTACAGACTATCCCAACTGTTGTAGTACCACTCACAAAAACCTTCGAGTTTTCTCGCTGCATAAGGATCCCTCACCGGTTAACTTTTAGCTAAAAACACCGAGTTTCTGAGAATTAAGAGGAGATATATAATGCTTTTCATCCCACTTGTAAATAAATGAGTTACATATCATAACTAATTTGGTGGGCGGGCCAGGATTTGAACCTGGGACCTCCACGGTGTCAACTTCGCCCCCTTTCTTTGTGTGGCGTCATAACCAGCTAGACTACCCGCCCAATTAATGATGAATGGTGGACCCCGCGGGACTTATTCAACCTTTTAGGTTTTTGAATTCGCGGCCCTTTTAGGGACACCCGCGGCCTCCGCGATGCCGACGCGCCCCTTTTCTAGAGGGAAACGCGGTGCTCTACCAGGCTGAGCTAGGGGCCCACCGTGAATGACAAGATATTCATGGAGGTTTAAGTATTTTTCGGGGTAGAAGGAACGAGGCTTCCTCCTTGAATTTCATATTTCATAATTTCATATTTCATAAATGGAAGAAAGGAATTTAGTAATTATAAAAAACCTCACAACTGGCGAGCCAGTTCAACGAAGTTAATGGCAATAAGTTGTCTGGGAATCTGATTGGACTTATCTTTTTGCTGTTTGTTCCGTCTTTATGTTGGGTTTTAATATAGCAGTGAAGTTTAAAGATCAGGTGAGTTGATGGAATTTGAAAATCCGTTTTACTGGTGGATTGCAAATCCGGGGATAAACTTTCTTCTGTCACTTATATTCTCAGCTATAGCGTTCATAGGCGTAGTTTACTTCGTGGTTAACCTAGTTTTCCTTTCATCAAGTGAGAGAAATAAAGGAAAGCATATTGTTGGGATCTTGTTCTCTCTACTAGTTATAGGGTTCTGTTTAAGGTGGGAGTGGTTTTTGAACTTCATTGGAAATCTGTCAAGTCTTTTAACCAAGGGAATAGGAGACATATTAATGCAAGCAGTCTACTACTGGTATCTCTATGGCTTCGGGGAAGAAGCAAGGCCAATATTGACTTTACTAAGCATCTAAAGCAAAACAAATGCCAAAATTAGAAAGGGAAATATGAATTACTTGTTTTTGAGGGTGTATATCTCATTATCTACAAGTATGTAGAAGGTATATTCATAAAGAATTATTGGCTTCCTGAATAAGAACGCTAACTTAAGGAAGTTTGAGACCTGTGCTTCACCTTTGAAAATTATTTCTGAGCAAGTTTGTTTGTTAAGCTTAAATTCGTCGGGAATTATAATTGGCACTTTTTCTTCTTTTGCTTTGATTTTCACTCTTTCCACAAACTCGGTTTTTTCGGCATCTTCACCAAAAATCGGCATTCATCCTCTCCTCCTAAAGCATTTTCACAGGGCGGTATATTTACCTAATATTAGTTCAGAGCAAACAAAACTTTTTAATGTTTCTTTTTATTTTTATCAGCATGTATTTACAGCAGCATGTATTTACAGCAGCATGTAGCAAGTGATATTTTTTGGAAGTAGAAGCAAGCTTTTGTTACTTTCATCTGGAGAAGCGTTATGGACTTCAAATTTCTCATTTTTATTTCAAAGAAGAGCCTTTTTGTTAGATATCTTTTTAAGGAGAGCTCTTGGTTTGATAACCTAGGTTTAAAGGACTACGGCGGTGAAACATTTGTCTCAGAATAACGAACTCGTTTCGAAGGGAGATTTTATTCTTGTTGATATGACTGGACGCGTAAAGGACGGAGAAGTTTTCGAAACTACGTTAAGGGATGTTGCTGAGAGAGAAGGAATATACGATGAAAATGAGGTTTACGAGCCGCGGCTTATTGTTGTAGGTGAAGGATGGGTTCTACCAGAAATTGACAGCGCGTTAGAGGGTATGAAAATTGGTGATACAAAATCTGTTGAGGTAAAGAACGCGTTCGGGGAATGGAAAAAAGAGAATGTCAAGTCCTTTCCGCTTAAAGAGTTTTTGAAGAACAACATAGATCCAAAACCAGGCATGCGTGTGAGAATAGGGGGAAAATTGGCTTTAGTTAAGAGAGTGGGAGGAGGAAGGGTTAGAGTTGACATGAATCATCCATACGCTGGTAAAACTGTGGTTTATGATGTTTCAGTGAAAAGAAGGATAGCTGATCATGATGAAAAAATAAGAGCATTGATTAAGAGGAGAATGCCTAAGGTTCCTCTGGAAAAAATTAAAATAAGTATCGAGGACTCGAAGAAGGTTGCTGTTGAAATACCTAAAGAGATATTCTTTGCGGATGGAGTACAGCTTGTTAAATTTGGATTGGCAAGAGACCTCAAAAAATATGTGGGATTTGAAGAAGTAGTTTTTATTGAAAGATATGACAAGGAGCTACTCGGCAAGTCTTAGAAAAGCGATCTTTAA
>Ga0105158_1000028_pt1 | contig 64242 bp, 60 predicted proteins | sample LHCtaG_FD_81567 | JGI IMG/M metagenome (GOLD analysis project Ga0105158, IMG submission 81567) | Hot spring microbial communities from Little Hot Creek, USA to study Microbial Dark Matter (Phase II) - LHC4sed_matched | ecosystem: Environmental > Aquatic > Thermal springs > Hot (42-90C) >...
TGAGGCCATACTCTTTTCGCCTCCTGAAAGAAGCTCGATGCTTTTTAACCGTTTCCCCTTGGGTTCTATGAGAATTTTCACCAAAGGTTCCGAACTTTCCTGGAAGATAAGATCTCCTTTGCCTCCTTCGAATAATTTGCCGACCAAATCCCTAAATGTTTCCTTTACTCGTTCAAAGGTTTCTCGAAAGACTTCTTGGCTCCTTTTCCTCATTTCTTCCAAGGAATCTTCCAGATTTCTAAGGGAACGTTCAAGATCCGCTTTTTGGGTTTGAAGGAATTGAAGCCTGGTTTTTATCTCCTCATACTCCTCAATTGCGCCCAAAAAAACTTCACCTAATTTCTCAAGATCCATTTTAATCTCTCTTTTTATCTCTTCATAATCAGGAGGCAAAGGTTTTGTGGAGAGGATTTCCTTTGCTTCTTCGGGTTCGACCTTATAGTTTTCTCTTAAAATGTCTATAAAATGCTCCATCTGAACTTTTAGGGTTTCTTCGTTTATTTTTAATTGGGAGAGTTTGCTTTTTATTTGTTCTCTTTTTTCTTGAAGGCTTTGGAGTCTTTTTTCGATTTTCTTTAAAATCTTAGTTTGTTCTCTTTCTCTTTCTTTTAATTCAAAGAGTCGATTCGATAAGACTTTTATTCCAGCTTGGGTGTTTTCGAGTAATCCTTTAGTTGTGGTTTCCTCTTTCTCAAGTTCTTTTAATCTTTCTTGAGCTTTTTCTAATTCATTTTTAAAAATTTCCATTTCGTCCTGTGCCTTTTTTGTTCTAGACGATAGTTCTTCCAGTAAGTCCTTTTTCCTTTCAAGTCTCTCCTTTAAGGTGGCTATTTCGATTTTTAAGAAGTTTCTTCTTTCCTCAATTTTTCTTCTTTCTGTATCAATATTTTTTGCTTGAATTTCGTTATGTTCGTAATCGGCTTTCATTTTGTTATATTTTTCTTGAATATTCTTCAGTTTCTCGTCATTTTCTTTTATTGTCTTTTGCCACATAGTTTTTTGTTCTTTTATTTCCTCTAATTCGGCAAAAAGAGCTTCTCTTTTACGTTTAAGTAAAACGTATTTCCCTTGTATTTCTTTTTGTACGGATTCTATTTCGTTGAGCTCTTTTTTAAGTTTTTTAATAATATCTTCTATCTCGTTTATTTTTTTCTTGAGGATTTCTTCTTCCTTTTTCAAATTGATTAATTCCGTTTCAATGATGGCTTTTTTTTCTGAAAGATCTTTCAGATTCTTACTGATCTCTTTGAGCAAGTTTTTCCTTTCGAGGATGCCAAAAGTTCTCTTCGGCCAGATGAAACCACGACGGTCTAAGAATACTCCTTCTGGGGTAACGTACTCCTTTTCGGCTTCTAAATTTGAGGGTAGTTCTTTTACCAATTCCACATTCTGAAAGAGTCCGCTTAAAATTTCCTCTTTTTCTTTGGCCTTTATCCCTTTTAAGATTTCCTTTCCCTCGGAGAGGTTTTGGCGAGGTAAAAGGAGAGGTATCTCTCCTCGGGTTTTTTCGATTACCTCAAAGGCTTCCTTTAAGTTTTCCACCACTAAAGCCTTTATTCCTTCTCCGAGGACCGCTTCTACCGCCTTTTCGTATCCGGGTTCAGCTTCTAAAAGATCTCCTAAGCTTTTAACGGGTTTAAGGCCAAAACGTTGAGGGTTTTCTAAGACAGCTTTTACCTCTTCGGAGTATCCTGTGAAAGGGGTTTGGAGGTTTTTTAAAGTTTCTTCTTGAAATTTAAGGGCCTTTATTTCCCCTAAGATTTGTGAAAGCTGTTGATTTTTTAAATGAGTCTTCTCTTGCAATTCTTTTTGATTCTCATAAAGCGAATGAATCAGATGCTCCTCATTTTTTAATTGGGTAAGAAGCATTTCTCTTTTTGATTCAATTTGAACGGATTCCTTTTCCCATTTATCTATATTTTGTGACAGTTCTGCGATTTCCTTTGTCAGTTTTGATTCTTTTATGTGCAACAAGAAATTTTTTTCTTCTGCTTCCTTTAAGTAGTTGGATAAACGCACTTTTAAAGCTTCAAGTTCAAGAATTTCTTTTCTTAAAAGGTTTCTTTTTTCATGAAATTCCCTCCGTTTTGGTTCTAATTCCTTTAAGCGTTTTTCGTTTTCGATCAAAAGGCTTTCTTTGTCCCTTAATGCGTCTTCAATCTGATGGATTTCAGTTAGGATTTTCTCTTTACGCTCTTTGAAATCGATGAGGCTTTTTTCAGTTTCTTCTAAGTGTTTTTTAAGAGTTGCGATTTGTCCTCTTTTGTTTTCCTTTTCGGAAAGGATGGATTTTAATTTTTCTTCCTCTCTTTCCCTTTTTCCTTCCAAAATGAGGATCTGTTTTTCTAAGGTTTGAACTTCTTCAGTCAGGGAAAGTAGGTTTTCGCGAGCTTGATTGACTTCAATTTCAAGCTGGGCCTTTTGTTTTTCAATTTCAAAAAGCCCAGCATCTAAGGCTTTTTTGGTCTCTAAAATAAGAGTAATTTCCTCTTTGAGTTTTATCAAATTTAAAGTAATTTCTTTGATTTCTATTTCCCTGAGCCTTTCTCTCAAAACTTTAAAACGTTGAGCTTTTGAAGCTTCTTCCTTAAGGGATTCGGCTTCTCTTTGGACTTCTTCCAAAAGGGGCAAAAGTCTGTCTAGGTTTCTTTGGGTTTCTTCGATTTTTTTCAAGGTTTCTTTTTCCCTTTCGTGGACTCGGCTTATTCCTGCTGCTTCTTCGATTAAAAGCCTGATCTGTTGGGGAGGTGCGGTTATAAGGGCTTCTATTTCGCCTTGGGGTATTACCGCATAGGTGTTAGTACCTAGTCCTGTCCCTAAGAAAATGTCCCTTATATCCTTTAAGCGACATGGTTTTCGGTTGAGAAGGTATTCGCTTACTCCAGAGCGATAAAGCCTTCGTGTAATCCTCAATTCTTCTTGGTCCTGGGTTTCAAAAACCAAAGAGACCTCGGCCATGTTTGAAGGTTTTATGGCTTCGGTTCCGTTGAAAATGACGTCTTCCATCTGTTTGGACCGTAAAAGAGAAGGTCTCATTTCGCCAAGTGCCCAAAGGATAGCTTCCACGATGTTTGATTTACCACAACCGTTAGGGCCGACGATCACGCTTAAACCAGAAGACGGGAAAATGAGGGTACAGCGGTCATGAAAGGACTTGAAACCGAAAAGCTCGACGGCCTTAAGGTACATCCTTTTTCTTTGCCCATTCAACAGCCCTTTGGATTCGCTCCGTGCATTCATCTTTCCCCAATATTTGCATTATCTCAAATAGACCAGGACTTACTGTTTTGCCCGTTAATGCAAGCCTTATGGCTTGGCCGGCTTCTCGTGTTTTGATGCCCACCGAGGTGCTCACCTTTCTGAAGATCTCTTCTAAGGTTGAGGGTGTGAAAGGTTGGAGGTTTTTTAGATCTTTAAGAAAAGCCTCAAGGAAGGCGATGCCCTGGGAGGTGAAGAACTTTTTGCTCCCTTCTTCCTCATACGAGGATGGTCTTACAAAATAAAATGTAGCCTGTTCAGCCATTTCTTTAAGGGTACGGGACCTGGGTTGTAGGGTTTTAACGATCTCCACCAGAGTTTGATCCAACTGCACCTTTATCCCCAATTTTTCCAAAAAGGGCAAAAGCCTTTTGGCTATCTCTTCTGAGGGAAGTGTTTTTAGGTAATGAGAATTGAGCCAAAGAAGCTTTTCTATGTCAAATACAGCAGGTGAAAGGCTTACATTATCCAAGGAGAACTTTTCGATCAACTCTTGCAATGAAAAGATCTCTTGGTCGCCGAAAGACCATCCTAAACGCGCGAGGTAATTGACCATCGCTTCCGGCAGAAAGCCCATCTCTTTATAAGCATTAAGGGCCGTTGCCCCATGGCGTTTGCTAAGTCGAGTTCTATCGCTTCCAAGTATAAGAGGCACGTGAGCGAATTTCGGGGGTTCGAAGCCTAAGGCCTCGTAAAGAAGGAGCTGTTTCGGGGTATTGTTAAGGTGATCATCTCCTCTTATTACGTGGGTTATGCCCATAGATATATCATCCACCACTACCGAAAAATTATAGGTGGGAGTTCCGTCCGATCGGAGGATTATGAGGTCGTCAAGTTCCTCGTTTTTAAAGATAACCTTTCCCCTTAGAAGATCTTCCACTACTGTAACTCCCTCATGAGGGGCCTTAAACCTTATGACAAAAGGCCTGTTTAAAGGTTCCTTCCTTTCCCGGCACCGACCATCGTATTTGGGTTTTTGCCCCTCTTGTAAGGCCTTCTTTCTCATCTCTTCCAATTCTTCAGGGGCGCAATAGCACCTGTAGGCCTTTCCTTCTTCAAGGAGTCGAAAGGCATATTGCCGGTAAATCTCCATTCTTTCGCTTTGAAAATAAGGTCCCTCGTCCCATTTAAGTCCAAGCCAAAGGAGTCCTTCCAAGATGTCCTTCAGGTATTCTTCTTTTGACCTCTCTCTGTCGGTGTCTTCAATCCTCAGGATGAATTTCCCCCCGTGATGTTTGGCGAAAAGCCAGTTAAAAAGGGCAGTTCGAGCTCCTCCTACGTGTAAATAACCGGTTGGACTTGGAGCAAAACGGGTTCTTACCTCGCTTATGCCCATATGAAGATGAAGCCTCCTATCGGTAATGTGATGATGAAAAACACTATAAAACTCAAAGCCACCGCCACCAGGGCTTGGATTTTACTTACTCCGTAAACGGTTTCAAGTCCCACCAATTTTATCCATAATCCATAAAGCGAAAACAGAAACCCTATAAGGGGGATCCAGGAAAGAAGATTTACGGCAGCACTGTAAGCGGTAATCCGAAAAACCCCTTCGTAAGTGGCAGGTACCTCAAAAACCTTCTTTAAAATAAAAAGCAGAATAGCCGATCCCAAGAAAGAGAAAAAGAAACTTAACAAAGCCACCAAAAAGAAGAAGGGATTGAAAAAGGTCACTGACTTTAAAACCCCCCAGATTAAAAAACAAAGGCCAAGATATAAAACAGGCCCTCCATATCCTCCACTTGGGGGCATGATCTTGAAGAATCCCTTGGGCCAAATGAGAATGTCTTTGGTTATACCGAAGAAGCTCTTTAAGAAATTTCGAAGACCAAGTTCTTTAAAAATTTTCTTCATTTTACCTCCTGATCTTTATCTCTTTAAGGATATCACCTTTTAAATTTAAAAGCTTAAGTGAAGCGATGGAAGTATCAAGTAAACCCACCGTAGAAGGTCCTTCCTTGGGAAGAGAGGGTGATCCTGGGTTAAAGAGGAGGTTTTTTTCTTCTTTTAAGTCGGGTTTGTGAGTATGACCGTAAATTAAGATGAGAGGATTATAGGCGTTTATAAATTTGGAGGAGTTTTTGTCAAGTTCATGAACTACAAAAATAGTCAGACCTTCAACGAAAAGAACCACGAAGGGATTCATCAAAGGAAACCTTATTAAAAGTTGATCCACTTCAGCATCACAATTGCCTTTTGCGAAAAAGATGGGGATTTTTTCTTCGTTTAAAGCTCGAGCCAACCCCTTGGGATCATATCCCTCGGGCAAAGGGTTTCTTGGTCCGTGGTAAAGCACATCTCCCGCATGCAGGATAAGGTCCACTTCTTTGAACACTTTTTCCCGCACAAGCTCCCAAGCACTTAGGGAGCCATGGGTATCGCTGAGGATGCCGATTTTCATTTCTTTAATAACTCCAGAACAGCCTTCGCAAACTCTTGAGCCGCCTGAGGACCATTGGCAGTTACGATTAATCCATCCACCTCGACTGCTTTTCCCGTGTAAATGGCCCCCTTTTCTTTTAAGGTCTTTTCTTCCGAAGGCCAAACGGTTGACCTTTTACCTTTAAGTACGTCAGCTTTCGCCAAAATACTCGGGGCCAAACAAATGGCTCCAATAACCTTGCTTTTTGCCTGAGCTTCCTTGGCAATCCTTAATGCCTCTTGATCATCGAAGTACACAGGGGTCCCAATTCCACCTACAAAAACTACGGCTTTATATTCCTCGACTCTTACTTCCCTCAAGGTAAGATGGGGTTTAACCTTGGTCCCGAACATCCCTATAGCTTCTTTATAGGTTTTTGAGGCCAATTCCACCTTAAAGCCCTTTTCCTCAAAGGCCTTCTTGGGGATCAAAAGCTCCTCATCTCGAAAATCCTTAGGCGCTATGATCATTAGGATCTTGTCTTCAGCCCAGGCCAAAATCGGGATAAAAAGTATCAAAAGGATTAAAAGCCTTTTCATGGAGCCTTTACCTCCAGGATGAAATACCTCTTTTGCCCTTTAGGAACCTTTACCTCCACTTCATCCCCCTCTCTCTTTCCTATAAGGGCCCTTCCTACAGGAGAATGAACCGAAATCTTACCCTTTGAGGGATCGGCTTCCTCACCTCCCACAAGCTGATATTCCAAGATATCACCGGTTTCAAGGTCCTCCAGCTTTACGCAACAGCCAAAAACGACCCTCCCGTCCTCGGGAATCCCTTCGACTACAAAGGCCCTGGCTAATTTATCTTCAAGCTCCTTTATCTTCGCTTCGATAAAGGCTTGCTTTTCCTTTGCTGCATGATACTCGGCATTCTCAGAAAGATCACCAAAAGCTCTGGCCCTTTCTATTTCCGCTATTATCTTTGGCCTTTCTTGCCTCTTTAATCTTTCAAGTTCCCTCTTCAAGGCCTCATAGCCTTCCCTGGTCATGGGAATCTGATCTTTCACCATATCACCTCCTGTTCCCTAGCTCTATTTTAAAAATAATTTTAACATTTTCCCCCTTTTCTTTCAAAATTCTTCACATCCTTGGAGTTTTGGGCTATAATATTTAAACGATGGTTAAAAAATTCCTGATAGGGTGGGTTTGCTTATTTACTTCTATTTTTACCATATATCCTTTTAAGGCCTTTTTACAAGAGGAGCTGAAAGGGCCCTTTAAAGTGGAGGGAGAGGTTCTGTTTACTCAGAAAGGGAGGTTTATCCTCTCAAAAGAAGTAAAGGTAAAAAGCCTCGAAGGAAAAGAGTTAACTATCGAAGGCCTTCAAGCAGCAAGGCTAATTAAGATTTACTTGGATAACCAAGGTAAAATAAGGGAGGTAATAATCTTAGGATGGGAGATATAAAGTTAAAAAAAACATTTCTTAAAGGCGTCCTTTTGAGCCTTCTTGTTTTCGCGCTCTTTTCTTTTAAAACAGAATCTACAATGTCGCAGCAAATGTCAGACTATTGTTATGTTCCTCCTTCTACCCCAGCTCAAGAGGTAAAACCAAACGTCCTCTTTGTGGTAGATTTTTCAGGTTCAATGCAATTTCCGACCTATGTGCCTTGTACTTTTAATGGATATACTCAACAAAAAGTAGCCAAGTGCGGGACAAACACTGCTTCTTACAATAGCACTCAGACCTATTGGGGATATTTCGACCCTGATAAATGTTATCAGCCAACAAATCAAGGTTTTGTAGAGACCTCTTGCAATTGCTCAAGAAACATACAAAATATGACTTCTTCTTGTATTTCGGGAAATCTCCTTAATTGGGTTACTACCACAAGGATAGATGCGGCAAGAAAGGTATTGACAGGAGGAAAAGCACCACAAGAAGGTGCTGATAGAGGGAAATTAATCAGTGAAGGATCAATATATACAATTGAATATGAATATACAATTAACGATTCCACAAAAAAATGTATATTTACCATCACAGCCACTCAGCCTGATTCAAGGAAAATAACGATTCAGGGACAAAATTGTCAGATTAAGCTCAATAACATAGATATAAAAATAAACCTTCCTTCAAATGCTCAAGTTAAGGGTATAATTCATGATATATGCGATACTTCGGACTTGAATGGGCAAATAAACGAGAAATGTAAAGCAATTATTGAGTTTATGATATTTGCGTCTGACGATAGAGAAGGGGAAATTTTAGTTGGCAAAAATGCAACCATTTCCAATTTGATAAGCGCCATTAATAATGCTCAACCTTATTGGGGAACTCCAACTGGTGAAGCTTTATGGGAGGCTTATGATTATTATAAACAGCTTAATGATCACCGCTATGAAGCTAATACGGAGCATATAGGTCGAGCCAATGTGAATAAAGATCCTTATTATGACAGAATTGGAAATAAAGACGTTTCTGTATGGTGTAGAAAAGGTTTTGTCCTTTTGATTTCAGATGGAGCGTGGAATGGGGATGTTGATCCGGTTATCCCGGCAAGGGTAATGGCGACAACGGATTTAAGGGAGGATTTGGAAAGTACACAATCGGTAATAACTTATGTGATTTATGCGTGGGGTGATTTAGATAATACAGCAAGGCTTGAAGGACAGCGGGCAATGATCACAACCGCTATTTTTGGAGGTTTTGAAGATTATGATAATAACAAATGGCCTTATCCATTTGTCTCTTATAATGAAAATGCTCAAGGAACATGTAATTATGGTGGAGATTCAACCCGGCGTTCGAATATAAGTGACAATACTACTACATATTGTAATAGCAGAGGTGTTTCTTATCCACTTTCGAAATGTAACCCTAACGGGAATTGGGATAACCTTTGTGCGGAATGGGATACTGTATCTAATTCACCGAAAGACGGGTTACCTTACAATTATTATGAAGCAAATGATATAGAAGGTCTTAGAGCAGCAATTCTTAACGCCCTTTATGACATACTGCGAAGGGCTTCTTCACAAGCAGCAGTTGCCTGCCTTACTTCAAGAAGCGGCCTTTCAAGTATCGTAATTCAGCCCTATTATTTCCCCAAGTTTCAGAGTCAAAAAGGAGAAAGGTCATGGTTAGGGTTTCTTAAGGCCCTCTGGATCGATGCGAAACTTCAATTAAGAGAAGATACACTTTCCAATAAAATTCTTAACCTATTAGGAGAAGCGTTTGATAAAATTATACAATTTATAACTGGAGCTCAAGGAACAAAGGTGGCAGTTCTTCAAGGTAATGAGCTAACAGATAATAATTCTTGTTCTGTTTATCAGTTAAAAGATATAAATGAAGTCATTTCAGTTTTTGATAGTGGTTGTATACTTGCTGAAAGTAATCCCAATGAAAGGCGAATATTCTTTAATAGTGGTAATGAAACACTGGATTTTATAAGTAGTGATAATAATGTGGTAAATTTATTAAGTGGAATATGGGGAACTACTCCCGAAGAAGCACGATGTGTAATTCGCTATCTTAGAGGAGAGAACTTAAGTAATGATCTTCAATGTAACATATATGATTCCGTTAGAAGGCCAAGGGAGGTTTTGAAAAAAGAAGTATGTATAAGTGGAGATAATGAAATAACTTGGAGACTTGGTGACATTATTTCTTCAACTCCCTCTCTTGTAAGTGAGCAACCGGTTAATATTTATCATTTAAAGTATTGGGATAAGTCTTATCGAGCATTTATAAGTTCTCAGGAGTATAAAAGGAGGCCGACTTTTGTGTTTGTCAGTTCTAATGATGGTATGCTTCATGCTTTTAGGGTGGGTTATCTTAAGCCTGGAGAAAATGCGGGAAGTCCGGTTAAACTTGTTAATGCTCCTGGGACAGAGGAGTCTGATTTAGTTGGGAAAGAGGAGTGGGCCTTTATTCCTAAAAATGCCCTTCCTTATATGAAGTGGTATGGGAATCCGAATTATTGTCATATTCCAACGGTAGATTATAGAACGCTGGTGGTGGATGCTAAACTTAACGGTTCTTGGAAGACTTTGCTTATTGGGGCTATGGGATTTGGTGGAAAGGAAATGGGAAGTTTTTCCTCATCGTTATTTGTTCTTGATGTTACTGATCCTTTAAATCCTCGGCTTTTATGGGAAAGAAGTCTCGATGACAAGACCTTGACTTTATCCATGCCTGCGGTGGTGAAAGTCAAAGAAAATTGGTATGTGGCCTTAGGTAGTGGGCCAAAGGAGCCGGAAGGGAAGAATTTCGTCGGAGCAAAAATTTATTTCTTTGACCTTGGAACGGGGAATAAGGTTGTGGAAATTCCGTTAAAAGAAAATAACCAGGCACTTATTGGAGCAGTGGGTGACCTTATGCCGGTTGATGTGGACGGGGATTATAGCGATGATGCCATTTACTTTGGAGTTTATACCCAGACTTCAGGGGATTTTTACAGGTTGAGGTTGAGAAGTGGAGAAAGTTATAAGGAAATAAGTAGTCTTGTTTCCTCGGATATTACAAAAGCGGTAAGCATTTCGAGGCCTATATTTGCCGCTTCGGCTTTTGCTAAAGGGCCTGATGGTAAGTTATGGGTTTATTTTGGAACGGGAAGGTTCCTTTCGGGAGACGATAAGTTGATAAATTATTCAAATTATCTTGTTGGATTTAAAGATGGAGCCTGGGATACCAAATATGAGCAGAGTTCTTTATATCGATTATTGACCGATTTTCAAAAAACAAACCCTATGGAAATCATTTCCACTGTTTTGGGATATCAAAATGTTTGTATCTGTAACGAATCAGGCTGTAGTCTTCAAAGTGTCGTAAGGGACACTTCTCCCATAAACCCTCAAGTTTCGCCTGTTCAAGGATGGTATTTTGAGCTTCCCAAGGAGGTCATCATCTCTCAACCGGCTATTTTGGGGAAGACGGTCGAAGCTGTTTCTTATAAGCCCTCTGATGATATTTGTGCATACCTTGGTGAAAGTAATCTCATAAGCCTTTATTACCTTACAGGCACAGCTAATCCAAGGCCTGTTGTGCTTTCTCCTTTGGCTACTTCTCCTGCGGGAGAAGGGAGAGTTAAAGTAAATCCCAAAATTTCCCTTGGCCTAGGGAGTCCGCCTCTTGGTAATCCTTTCCAGGTGCTAGGAGGAAGTATAGGAAGAAAATATGCGAAATTGGTTCAGATTTCAGGAACCCTCCTTAAGATTGAGCAACAGATAGCAGAACCACTTCGAGGTAGAATCATCCATTGGGTAGAGCGATAAAGGGCATCACCATTTTAGAGCTTATGATAGTAGTCATAATCCTTGGGATTCTGGCGGCACTTGGGATTCCTGGGTTTATAGAGTGGAAAAGAAAGATCGATGTGGAGAATGCTACAAAAGAGCTTTACTCCCTTCTTCAAGAGGCCAAGGCAAAGGCCTTTTCGGAAAAAAGGGTTTGCGGGTTAAGCTGGGAGAGTGAAGGCGTAATTCAAAGTTTTAGTTTTATTTGTGATGGCAATGAAGATGGAGATATTAATAAGGAGGATGATGAACTTGTTTTAGTTAAAAACTTTACCGTTTCTTTTAATGAGAACTTTAACGAAAAAATATGCGCTTTTGATGAAAAGGGATTTTTTCAGGGTTTAGAGGGGATCTTTTGGGTAAATAATGAAAGGGCCGATTATAATTGTGTATCTGTTTCCCGAACGAGGATAAAATTGGGGAAATACCAAAATGGGCAGTGTCAACCGAAATAGAAAAGGTTTTACCCTTCTTGAAGTTTTAGTTTCCCTTGTTCTTTTGGCCATAATCCTTATCGGAAGCCTTTTGGCTTTAAATCTGGTTCAAAGGCTTACTTTAAAGAACATCCTTCGAGATGAGGCCTTAGCTATAGGCCAAAGGGTTTTAAAAGGAGAGGAGAGTCCGGGTTCTTTTGAAGCTAATGTAAGAAACTTCAAGGTTTCATATAATGTGATGTTAGAAAGTTGCCCCAATTCTTCAGATCTTTTAACCAGTTTGAACCTCACCTGTAAAAAGGTTCGAGTAAGGTGGAATGATCCATATGGGGAGGAGCATGAGCTTGAGATTAACTCCTTTAGATGATCAAAAAGGGCTCACTTTGCTTGAACTTCTTGTGGCCATCGTGATAATGGTGGTGATTACTGCGGCTGCTTTCGCCCTTTATGTTTCGGCCTTTAAGCGTTATAAAGAAGAAGCTCGTTCAGCCGAGTCCTTTCTTTCGGCAGAAGTGGCTCTGGAGATAATAAGGCGCGATATAGAACATGCGGGGTGTGGATTGCTGTGGGAATTGGATAACGTAACTTATAACGAAGCAGAGAACACGACCTTTAACGACGCTCCTTCAAATCCACCTCGGGCTTTGATAGTTCAAAGAAATGCGGAAGGAGGGGATTACCTTGTGATTAAATCGGTTAGAGCCAAGGATAACAGGGCCACAAGAAAATGGATGATCTTCGATCCAGAAAGCCAAAACCTCACTTACCTTGGAGAAGAAGCGAGTAATTTTGAAAGTGATGAATGCTTTATTGCTCTTGAAGTTTCCAGTAGCTCCATAAAGCTCTCAAAACTCGGATCAAATTGGTATGGATGCGGAAGCTTTAACCCTGACTCTTTAGATTTACCCGGTGCTTTATATCTTGTTTTTGGAGTTTCGGATAATACTTCCCAACTGAGAATGCCCTTTAACCGGGTTGATTATTTTTTAAAAAGACCGAGCAGAAATTTTCCACAAAAATGCGCTCCCACTACCTTTATCCTTTATAGGGCTGAACTAAATCATGAAGATGGTAATTTTACAGAACAACCCCTCCTTGACTGCGTTAAGGAATTTAAGGTAGTGACAAAAAGAGATAACCTATGGAACGACGGAAATTGGACTCTAACTTCTTCAGCCCAAACAATAAGAAATGAACTCAAAGAGGTAAGGGTTTTTATTTTGTTTCAAGAGGGGCAGAGACTCGATCACATAGCCTCTCCTGAAAGTATCGAGCTCGGTGATAGTGAAACGGGAACAGTAAAAACGGTCACTTTAAGTGAGGAGGAACGGTATTACCGATGGAGGGTTTTAAAAGTTATCGCACGACCTTATCTACTTGGAGGATATTAATGGATATAAGGGATAAAAAAGGGATTTCCTTAGTTATAGTTCTTATTTTAGGCCTTATTGCTACGCTATTTGTGGCTTTAATTTATAAATTAACTGCCTCTGGAGCGAAGGTTTCAGGAAATATCATTCGATATGAAACTGCTCTTGAATCAGCAAAAAGTCATTCTTTAATTGTTCAAAGATTGATCCTTGCTTATTTAAATGGAAATATTAATGAACTTTCAAATAATGATGCTATGATAAGTTTGCGGAGTGATGTAGCTTGCTTAAGAGCTAAAATAGAAAGACCAACTGAAGAATGGACTAATCAGGCGTATTCTTATAAGTGCAATAGTTTGAATAATGAAATTTCAGGTGAAAAATTTGGCGATGTTGAAAATCACTGGGATATAAAGCTTAATGCAGGTAATTATGAGGCGTTTGCTAAAATAGTTAATACCAAAGTGATACCTGTTTCAGGGAGGAGCGGAGTTGCATTAACTGGAGTTGCTTATTCTAAGGCGAGTCAAGTGGACGTGGAAAGAATTTATACCATTCATGTGGTTAGTAAAAGTACGAAGTTTTTTAGCCAGGAGAGGGCTTGGATCACTTTTGTTTATGCGGTTGGTCCTTCTGATTGATCCGATTGAAGGGGTTTTGATTTTCTTTCGGCCATTTTAGCAAGAATTATGCTTACTTCGTAAAGGGCCAGTAAAGGTCCTGCCATTAGCAGTTGTGTTAATACATCTGGTGGAGTGAGGATTGCGGCCGCTATGAAGATTATTAAAATGGCAAAACGGCGGTTTCGGGTTAGGGTTTGGTGATTTATCACCCCCATTTTGGTTAAAAAGAAAACGAAGACCGGTAGTTCGAAAACGGCTCCAAAGGCTAAAAGAAGGGTAAGAGTGAAAGTAAGGTAGTCTTGGATCTTAACCATTGGTTTAATGAATTCGGTGGAGAAGCTCATCAAAAACTTTAAGCCGAAAGGAAACACCACAAAATAGGCGAAGGCCATACCCGTTAAAAAGAGGCCGATGGCGGTTATCATAAAAGGGAGAACGTAACGTTTTTCATGGGCATAAAGAGCAGGGGCTATAAACATCCAGGCCTGATAGAGTATGTAAGGAGATGAGAAGAACAAAGCGCAATAAAAAGCGAGTTTCATGTAAACCACAAATGCCTCAGCTGGGCTGGTGTAGATCATACTGGATCCTTTTGGAAGGGTCTCAATGAGGGGATGGGATAAAAACCTAAAAAGGTCTTTAGAAAAATACCAACAAACAACAAAAGCCACACCTACTATAATTAGGCATCTGATGAGCCTTTGCCTTAGTTCCTCCAGGTGTTCAAGAAAAGGTCTCCTTTCCTCCGTCTCCACTTGGTTCATTTTCCTCCTTTTTATCTTCGATCAAACGAGATGGTTTTAATTCCTCTTTAACGCTTTCTTCAAGCTCAGTTTTTACTTTCTCCATTTCCTTCACCGCTTTACCCAGGGATTTGGCTATTTCGGGTATCCTCTTTGGGCCCAAAAGAATAAGGGCTAAGAGTAAAATCACCAGAAGTTCCCCTGTCCCTATACCGAACATCTTTTCCTCCTCATACACTGAGGACCATCATGTCCTCGGCTAATATGAGTTCTCCCGAAAATTCCTCTCGGCATTGGCTTATTATGTCGGTCTCGTCACAGGGAGGATAAAAATGGGTAAGAACAAGCCTTTTCGTTTCGGTTTCCTTTGCCACTTTGCCAGCAAGACTGGGCGTCAAGTGTCCTTGGATCTTTCTTTCGTTGGGGAAAGAACATTCAAGGACAAGGAGATTTGCTTCTTTTCCCATTTCTATTAATTCTGGACAATAGTCCGTATCTCCCGAATAGGCCAAAACTTTACCTTCGTATTCAAACCTTAAACCGATACTTGAGCGAGTGTGTCGGAGGGGAAAGGTGATAAAACATATTCCCAAAAGATCCCTTTTTCCATGAGGCGCTTCTTGGATATGAAGTTTGAAGGAATCAGGTTTAACCCAATGACCGTAAACCTCTTTCAGCCTCTCGTAAAATTCCCTCATCCCCTTACCCCCTATCAAGTAAAGCTCTTTTGTACGTGGGGCAAGGCTATATTTGCAAGCAAAAAAGAAAGGGACAAGATCCGAGATATGATCGGGGTGAAGGTGAGTCAAAATGATGGCATCAAGGTTCAGGTGACTTACCCCAAATTGCAGCATCTTTTGAAGAGTACCCGATCCTATATCAATTAATAAGTTTTTATCTCCAATCCTCAGAAGGGCTCCTGGTGCCCCTCTTTTTAAGGAAGGAACGCCTGTCCCAGAACCTAAGATTATGAGCTCCATTTAAAGGCCCTTGCTAAAGGATAAAGATGGATTTATTATAAGACGTTGGTAAGGAGTTATCCAATAGGAAAAACGAATGGATTTTTCGGAAAAGGGTTCTTATGTTTTTTGTAATTTCCTTCTTAAAGAATTAATTCCCATTATTCAAAAACAATCCGATCCTAAGGACATTTTTGAGTGTATATCCAAATTCCTAGTGGAAGAATTTCGGGCAAAAGGTAGCCTTTGGCTAGGAATAGATAGTAAGAAGGGATTTTTTATAAAAGGGGTTTATGGAGAAAGGCTTAAAGAAGTTAAAGGAGCTCCCTGGGATCCCTTTGAGGAGATTAAAGCGAGGCTAATGGTAGGGGAGACCGTAATTTTTTCTTCCTTGGCCTCCGATCCCGTTTTCTCCAAAACCAAGACCAATGGTTTTTTGCTCTTAACGCCCCTTATAGCGGGCGGTCATTTGAAAGGTGCCTTAGGAGCCCTTTACTCGGAGCCTACACTGCCTATTGAGTTTCTGGAAGATATGATGGGACTTATAGGAAAAACCATGGGACCAGCTCTTATTTTGTCTTCCTTATGGGATGACTTAAGTATCGATGAGATCCTGGAGAGGAAAATCGAACAAACTTTAAAGAGCATTCCTTTAAAAGGTGAGGGGGTTTTAAAAGAAATAATGAACATTGTAGAAAAAAGCCTTATAAAATGCGTAATGGAAAAGGTGAAAAACAACCAAAGCAAAGCCTCCAGAATCCTCGGGCTTAATCGGAATACTTTGAGAAAAAAACTTAAAGAATACGAGCTCGGGATTTAAACTTCACCCACATACTTGGCTACAAGATCGCCCACTTCAGAAGTAGAAAGGCCCATTTTCCCCGCATCCATGCTTTTCATGTGTTTGGTCGTGACCTCCATTACTGCCTTTTCTATCCGCTCGGAAGCTTTTTCTTCTCCCAGGTGTTCAAGCATCATCTTACCCGCCAAGATGGCAGCCAAGGGATTGACCACGTTTTTCCCTGCGTATTTGGGAGCAGAACCGCCTATTGGTTCAAACATGGATACTCCTTCTGGATTGATGTTCCCCCCGGCAGCGATGCCCATTCCTCCTTGAATGATGGCTCCAAGGTCGGTGATGATATCTCCAAACATATTGTCGGTTACTATCACGTCAAATCTTTCGGGATTTTTCACCATCCACATACATAACGCATCCACATGGGCATAATCCCTTTGGATGTCTGGGTATTCTTCTCCGACCTCGTGAAAAGTCCTTTCCCAAAGGTCAAAGGCATAAGTTAACACATTGGTCTTACCGCAAAGGGTGAGCTTTTTCTGTTTATTTCGCTTTCTACAATATTCGAAGGCAAACCTTATACAACGTTCAACCCCCATCCGCGTGTTAACGGAAGTCTGAATGGCTACTTCGTAAGGGGTGCCTTTCCGTAAGAACCCCCCTACACCAGCGTAAAGCCCTTCGGTGTTTTCCCTCACCACCACAAAATCTATGTCCTCTGGTCCTTTATCCTTCAAAGGGGTCTCGACCCCGGGATAAAGCTTAACGGGTCTTAGGTTGATGTATTGATCCAGCTCAAACCTTAACCTCAAAAGTATCTCTCTTTCCAATATGCCCGGTTTCACATCGGGATGGCCTATGGCCCCAAGGTAAATGGCATCCACTTTTTTGACTTCCTCAAGGACACTTGATGGAAGGGTTTCACCAGTCCGGAGATACCTTTCTCCTCCAAGATCATAATGGATCCATTCGAAAGAGAAACCGCCCCTTGAAGCCGCGGCTTCGAGAACTTTTATGCCTTCTCTTATTACTTCGGGTCCAATCCCATCGCCTGGTATGACCGCAACTTTGTAAATTTTCTTTGCCATTTCGCCTCCTTATCCTATAGGTGAATTTGTGCGGATAGAGTATATTATAAAAACCGTGAAAGTTGTAGAGTTAAAAGGGGTTTGGGTTAAGTTAGGTAATCTAGTGGTTTTAGAGGACATAAGTTTTGACGTATTTGAAGGGGATTATATTGGCATAATAGGCCCTAATGGAGCTGGCAAGACCACCCTTCTTAAGGTTATCCTCGGTTTAATAAAGCCCTTCAGAGGAAAAGTGAGTGTGTTTGGTTTAAAGCCCGAAGAGGGAAAGAAGTTTATAGGCTATGTCCCACAAGAAAGACCTTTTAATAAGGATTTCCCCATAAAAGTCATGGATGTGGTTTTAATGGGATGCCTTAAAGATAAAGGGCTTTTTAGAAATTTTACCCCAGAGGACTTAAAAAGGGCCGAAGAGGCCCTTGAGCTTGTAGAGATGCTTCCCTTAAGGGATAGGGAAATAAGCGGTTTATCGGGAGGAGAGCTTCAAAGGGTTTTAATCGCCAGGGCCCTTGTCTCCAAGCCAAAGCTCCTTCTTCTGGATGAACCCACGGCTCATGTGGATCTTCCGGTACAAACGGAATTTTTTGATTTACTTAAACGTTTAAACGAAGAAGGCTTAACTATAATCATGGTCACCCACGATGTAGGCGTCCTTTCAAGTTATGTGGGGAAAATAGCCTGTTTGAACCGTAAAATTTATTATCATGGGACAAAGGAGATACGCCCTGAGGATCTTGAAGCCGTTTACGGTTGTCCAGTTGACCTTATCGCTCACGGGATACCTCACCGAGTGTTAAAGGAGCACGATTGATGACGCTTCTTCAATACGAGTTTCTAAGAAACGCCTTCCTTGCGGGCCTTCTTATCTCATTAGCTTGTGCCCTGGTGGGAACGCTCATAGTTATGAGGAAAATGGTCTATTTGGCCGGAGGAATTGCCCATATCGCTTTCGGAGGGGTAGGGATAGGGATATTCATGGGGGTTAATCCGGTTTATTCGGCTTTGGCCTTCAGCCTGCTTTCAGCCTTTGGAATGGGATTGGGCCTTAAAAGGTTAAAGATATCCGAGGATTCCGCTATAGGGGTTCTTTGGGCCACGGGAATGGCTATAGGGGCTCTTTTTGTGGGTTTGACCAAAAGTTATGTGCCTGACCTCATGGTTTACTTGTTTGGTAATATACTCATGGTTTCTTCCAGTGAAGTAAAAACCATGTTGGTTTTGGATGGGATAATATTCCTATTAACCTGGGGCCTTTGGAAGGAACTTTTAGCTGTTTCCTTTGATCCTGATTTTGCGTGGGTTTGTGGTGTTAGAGTAAGACTTATAGAGACAATTTTTCTCATAATGGTTGCGGCAAGTTGTGTAATTTTAATACATGCTGTTGGGATAGTTTTGGTTTTAGCACTTTTAACGATTCCTACCCTGATTTCGAGGCATTTTTATCGAGGGCTCAAAAATATGATGATATTAAGCGGTTTATTTAGCTTTGGACTCATTATGGCAGGATTGGTCCTTTCTTATTTTCTCAATCTGCCGTCGGGAGCTACAATTGTATTACTTTCGGGAATCGTTTTTGGAATTGTGGAAATATTGAAAAGGCCCTAATTCCTTTTGAGAAAAGAAACGGACTCTATATGAAAAGTTTGAGGGAAGAAATCCAAAGGAATTACTTCTTCTAAGGTATACCCATTGTCGATCAAAAACCTTAGGTCTCTTGCCAAAGTCGAAGGGTTACAGGAGATATAAACGATCCTTTTTGGATTAAGGGATAAAGCTTGTTTTAATTCCTCAAGTGCCCCTTGCCTTGGAGGGTCAAGGAGAAGAATATCGCATTTTTTTCCTTCTTTATTCCAGTTTTCAAGAACCCTAATGGCCTCGTCATTTATGAAAGTGAGCTTTATGCCATTTTTTTGAGCATTATAGTTACCGTTTTTAACCGCAAGTCTGTTTTTTTCAACGGCTGTCCAAGAAGAAAAGAACTTCGCCAGTGGAAGGGATAGATTGCCCATTCCGGCATATAGTTCTAAAACTTCTCCACTTTCACCTTTGAGTTTTTCTTTGAGGATTGAGATCAAATATTTGTTTTGATCCAGGTTCGATTGCATAAAAACCCCTGGGTAAAGTAGGAATTCAATATCTTCATAGAAAAACCTCAAAGCTGATTGGGTTCTTCCTAAACCCATCAGAGAATGTGGAAACACCAACGCCCTGGTCTTGAGGAGAACGTCCTTAAGGTTGGGAGAGCCATTTATCAATTCTTCGGCCAATTTTCGCATGTGATCCTCTTTGTGATGGATCAAACTGTAAATGATCATAAGGCCCTTTTCTTCATCAGGGCTTACGAAGATCTCCAAGTGCCTTATTGAGGGAGCCAAAACCAAGTGCCGTTCTAAGGCCTCTTTAAATAAAAGTAGCAATTCCTCAGCTAAAGGATGGGCTACGGGACAGGTTGAAATAGAAACTACTTCTCTGGTATTTCGACGATAAAAGCCGATATGAAGACTTTCCTTCATTTCAATAGCTAAATCAAGCTTTATTCTCCACCCGAAAGATGAAGGAGAGGGTACAATGGGCCTTACCGCCTCTTGGGCGATTTTTCCTATTCTCTTGAGTTCCTCTTTAAAGATCTCCTCTTTATAAAAAAGCTGGAGCTCATAGGGGATATGTTGGTAATCGCATCCTCCACATTGTAAAAAATGGGGGCACTTAGGTTCTATCCTTTGAGGAGAAGCTTTAAGGATCATCAATGGTTTTGCGATCATGTAATCCGTTGACTCTTTCTGTACTTCGATCTCCACTACTTCCGAAGGCATAACGCCGGGGATTAGCACCACTTTCTCCTCATACCTACCCAGGCCCCAGCCTCCATATATCAATTTCTCTATCGTCACTTTCATCAGACGTTCCAATCGAGAATTTTCTCCTTTTTGCCATTTTGTTTCAACTGTTGCCAAAGTTTTATTTTTTATGTTAAAAATACGCCAATGGGAGGTTGGCTCAAATTTAGATTGATAATCGTTTTACTTGCGTGGGTTTTTGCTATTTTGTTTTTATTGCCGACTCTTAGCGGTAAATCCCTTGGTTTTTTGACAAAAGATAAAGTACGATTGGGTTTGGATCTGCAAGGAGGAACTCATTTGCTTTTAGAGGTTAAGACAAAAGAGGCTCTTTCGAACTTTTTGACAAGGTTAAAAAATGAAATAATGGATAGCCTCAAATCAAAGCGCATATTTGCCCTCGGAGGAGAGGTACTTAACACTAAGATAGAGCTTCTCTTATTAAATGAGGAGATGATCCCGCCTTTTGAAAAGTTTTTGGCTGATGAATATCCCAATTTGAAGATCGAAGACATAAAAAGGGTAGGTGATAGAGTAAAGATAACGCTTAACCTCGATTCTAAGGAGAAACAAAACATAGAAAATTCGGCTGTGGATCAGGCTTTGGAAACCATCAGAAATCGTATCGATCAGTTGGGGGTGACCGAACCTGAGATCGCCCGTCAAGGAGAAAGACGCATTTTAGTGCAATTGCCAGGGATAAAAGATCCGGAAAGGGCCAAAACCATAATTGGGAAAACGGCCCTTTTGGAATTTAAGCTTGTTGACGAGGAACACGACATTCAAGAGGCCCTTAGTGGTAACGTGCCTGAGGGTAGTATCATCCTATATGGTATAAGGAGAGATAAAACCACCGGAAGGGTCGTAAAAATCCCTTATTTATTGAAGGAAAAAACACTTCTTACAGGTGATGCCGTAAAAGATGCTCGCGTGGCCTTCGGTGAGTTCAATAGGCCTTACATCTCCCTTTCCTTTACTTCTTGGGGAGCAAAGGAGTTTGAACGTATAACCGGGGAGAACGTGGGAAAGAGGCTTGCCATCATACTTGATGGGACGGTCTATTCGGCTCCCGTGATAAGGGAAAAAATAAGCGGAGGAAAAGCCGTTATAGAGGGCGACTTTACCCTAGAGGAAGCCCGCGATCTCGCAATAGTCCTAAGAGCTGGGGCACTTCCGGCCTCTTTAGGAATTCTGGAGGAACGAACAGTAGGTCCCTCCTTAGGAAAGGACCTGGTGGAAAAAGGAATAAAGGCTGTAATAATCAGTGGGCTTTTAGTACTTGTATTTATGATCATTTACTACCGCTTTTTTGGCGTTGTGGCCGATTTGGCCCTCGTATTGAACTTATTGTTGATTTTAGCCGTAATGGTAATGCTTAAAGCTACCTTAACGCTTCCAGGTATAGCAGGTCTTGTCCTTACAGTAGGTATGGGAGTTGATGCCAATATACTGATATTTGAAAGAATCAAAGAAGAGTTGAGAGAAGGTAAGCCTTACAAAGCAGCTCTTGATAATGGTTATTCAAGAGCTCTATTGACAATTCTCGATGCTCAAATAACCACTCTTATAGCGGCTTTAGTGCTTTTTCAATTTGGTACTGGCCCAATAAAAGGATTTGCCGTGACTTTAAGTCTTGGTATATTGATTAATCTGTTTACTGCTATTTTTGTAACAAAAGCTATTTTCGATTGGTTATTCCAAGCACGTGTTGTCAAGGAGTTGAAGCTCTGATGTTTCCATTAAAGCCTTCTAAAGAGATCGATTTTGTGGGGAAGAAGACAATTGCTTTAATCATTTCGTTAATTTGTGTAGCTTTAAGTGTTTTATTGCTTATCATTAAAGGGCCAAATTACGGAATAGACTTCATAGGTGGAACTATAATTGACGTGAAATTTGAAAAGAGCATATCGCTTGAAGGTCTTAGAGTGATTTTGGATTCCATTGGCCTTAAAGATGCGATCATTCAACCTTCTGGAAAGAACGAATACCTTATAAGGACCAAAGCGAGTTCCGAGGCACTTGAAGGTGTAAGGCGTTCCTTAGAGAGTAAAATGGGAGAGATGCTTAAAGAGAAATTTGAGATTCGACAACTCGAAATGGTAGGTCCTAAGGTGGGCAAGGACTTGAAGAACAAAGGTCTTAAAGCGATGATCTTCGTTTTGATCGGACTTCTTATTTACATAAGCTGGAGGTTTGAGTTTAGATTTGCAATTGGAGCTATTTTAGCCTTAATACACGATGTCCTCATAACGCTTGGGGCTTTCACGTTAAGTGGAAGAGAGTTTAACCTTCCTATTGTGGCTGCTTTATTGACGATTCTTGGGTATTCTTTAAATGACACTATAGTTGTTTATGATAGAATTAGAGAAAACATGAAAAAGATAGAAGGAAGTTTAGAGAGATTGATTAACCGTAGTATTAATGAGGTTTTAAGACGAACAATTTTGACTTCTTTCACAACTATCATTGCAGTTTTAATGCTTTTTGTTTTTGGAGCAGGAGTGGTGAAAGATTTTTCCTTTACGCTAATAATAGGGATAATTGTTGGTACTTATTCTTCTATTTATATTGCAAGTCCCATTGTAATATTCCTTGAAAAGGGCAAAAGAAAATAAAAAAGCCCTCTTAATAAAGAAAGGTAGGCTTTTTGATCCGTTAAAGGAGAAGGAAGAGGTATGCGATGTCCTTATCGAAGGGGGTAGGATAAGGAGTTTGGGAATAAATATTGAAGAGTCTTCGGCTTTTGTGATTGATGCTCAAGGGAAATGGGTTTTTCCCGGGCTTGTTGATCTTCATGTTCATTTGAGGGATCTTGGGGAATCTCATAAGGAGACCATTTTCACAGGTAGTGGGGCTGGGGCCTTAGGGGGTTTTACGCTTTTGGTGAACATGCCGAATACGGTTCCTCCTCTGGATTCCTTGGATCCCCTTAGATTATGGAAGCAGAGGGTGGATAGGGAAGCCCTTATTGAAGTGAGGACGATGGTCTGTTTGAGTAAAGGAAGGCAGGGGAGGGAGCTTTCGCCTCTTGAGGAGCTTTGTTCGGATTCTTATGTGGTGGGCGTAACAGATGACGGCAATCCATTTATTTCGGAATCCCTTTTAGAAAAAGCCCTTGAGTTTTCCGAGCAGAGGGGGATCATTGTAGCCTCTCACCCCGAGGATGGGCCTAATGTCGGGGCTTTTGGGAGGGTGACATTTTCTAATGAGCCCCTTTACGTGGAGAGGGACCTGAGGGTTTTGGGAAAAAGGGGAGGGAGGCTTCATCTTCAGCACATCTCTATGGCTGAGAGTTTACTCCTTATAAGGAAAGCTAAAGAAGAAGGGCTTAGGATTAGTTGTGAAGTTACCCCTCATCATCTTCTCCTTTCCCAAGGGGAAATCCCTAATGGGAGGGCCAAAGTTAACCCACCTTTGAGAAGCAGAAGGGATTGTGAGGCTTTAAAAGAAGCACTGGTCGAAGGTTTAATAGATGTCATAGCCACCGATCATGCCCCTCATGCTCCTTGGGAAAAGGAGGGCGAGTGGGAGAATATTCCTTTTGGTGTTTCCGGTCTTGAGACAGCGTTATCGCTCATTTACACCGAATTCGTTCTAACGGGGCTTTTGAGTCCCTTCGAGATGTTAAGAAAAATGTCGATCAATCCTTTGCGGATATTGGGTTTACCTTTGCCGCAAATTAAAGAGGGTGAAGAGATAAATTTTGTCATATTTGACCCGGAAGTGGAATGGGTTGTGAATGAAAAGCTCTTTTTTTCTTGCGGTAAAACGAGTCCCTTTAATGGTAGGAAGCTCAGAGGGAAAGTTTGGGGTACTATTATAAAGGGAGAGTTGATAGTCAAAGAAGGGGAAATCCTTACTGCTTAAGCGATTTCTTAAGCGAAGAGAACGAAAGATGGTAATGCCAAAGGTAAAAAAGCCCCATGAATGTGGTAAAAGAGAAGAACAACGCGTGAAAGACCAGGGAAATGGCCGCTGCTTCTTCCATTGAAACATCATACAAAACCAATGAATAAGACAAAGCGGCATGATAGGTCCCTATGTAACCCGGTGTAAAAGGTAAGGTGGTCACTACACATATGGCTATCATTCCGAGAAAGGAGGCTATGAAAGGGATATTTACGGAGAAGGCCATCGCTGTCCAGTGGATACCTAAGGCGTAGCTCAACCAGCTAAGATACGAAAGGATAAGCGAAGGGATTAGGTATTGGATTTGGTCAAACCATTTGAGTCCGTCTCTGAAGGCAAAAAGATGAGTTTTGGCTCTTTCACTCCATCCAGAAGGTTTAGTTAACTTCATGAACTTTTCGGGGGCATATTTTATTAACAAGAACGCTAAAAGCGTCAATAAAAACAATATCAAGCTAAAATAACCGCTAAAAACTAGCGTTTTATAAAAAGCCCTGTGGGTCTCTAATTTTCTCAAAGTGAAAGAGAAAACGGCAAAAGAGCTCAAAATCGTAAACCCATCGAGGAATTTCTCCGCAATTAAAACGGCAAAGGAGCTTGTTTTAGAGAAATTTTCCGTTTTACCTATTAAGTAACCCCTTATAACATCTCCCATTCTGGCCGGTAAGAAATTGTTGGCCATAAAACCTATAAAAAATGTTCCGAGAAGCGAGGAAAATCGGGCCTCTTTAACGGGTTTAAGCAGGATTTTCCACCTCCAAGCCCTTAATCCCGTATGTACAAAAAGCAAGATTAACGAGCCCCCTAAGAAGGTTAACTTAGCTCCCTTAAGCGTCTGCCAAAATTCCTGGTAATTTATCCGGCCAAAGACCAAATAAAGCAAAAAAAGGGAAAGAAGGATGCCTAAAAGTAAATATAGGTTTTTTTTCATTTAAAAACCCTCATCTCCTTTAACACCTTTGAGGCATAATCAATGTCTCTTTTTATTTGGTGGTATAAAGCTTGCGGACTTTCGAAGGGCCTTTCTTCCCTTATCTTTTTGATGAACTCTACGAAGAGTTTCTCGCCATAAAGGTTTTCGGAAAAGTTGATCAAGTGAACCTCAACGCTTAACTCTTTACCCCCGAAGGTCGGTCGAGTGCCAATATTTAGCACTCCTCCGTATGGTCCCTTTTTATCCCAAGAAATTTTAACCACAAAAACCCCTTTTGGAAGTATTTGCAAAGGATCTACTTTAAGGTTTGCAGTCGGTAGACCCAAAAGAGAGCCTATCTTTTGACCATGTATTACTTCACCTTTTATGAAAAAGAGGCTTCCGAGAAATCTGGAGGCTCTTTCCACTTCCCCCTGTAGGATTAGGCTTCGGATATAGGAACTGCTCACCACAACGCCCTCAATTTCTAAAGGGGGAAGGACCTCCACTTGAAATCCAAAGGCATCGCCAAGATCCCTTAAAGTTTCGGCGTTTCCTCCACGGTTTTTCCCGAAAGTAAAGTTATAGCCCACAATTACTTTCACCGGCTTTATGGATTTATACACAACTTCTTCCACGAAGGCCTCGGGTGATTTTTGGGCTGTTTCATGGGAAAACGGATAGGCGATAACTACATCAACCCCCAAGCTCTCCAGTAGCCGGAGTTTATTTTCATAAGGGGTTAAAAGAAGCAGTTTCTGTTGGGGATTTAACACGTGCATCGGATGAGGCTCGAAGGTAAAAATGACTACCTCACCCCCTCTGATTTTTGCTTCCTCTTGGGCTTTTTTTATAAGAAGCCTATGCCCGAGATGTACTCCGTCAAAACTTCCTATGGTGAGAACCGGTCGAATGAAATCCTTCGGAGAGAATTTATCACTCAATACCCTCATTTATCCCATTTCCTTGACAAGGACAGTTAACAAGTATAGGTTATATGAGGGTGTTTTATCAACTGCCGAAGTGGCGGAATTTGGTAGACGCACTGGACTCAGGATCCAGGGGGTATAAACCCGTGGGGGTTCGAGTCCCCCCTTCGGCACCAAGGTTTTTGGCCTATTCCTAAAAACCTCCCCTTAAATTATATTTAAGGAAAATCGGAGAAATGGGAATGAAAAAGAAGGCTCTTATCGTACTTGAGGATGGGACCGTTTATGAGGGGTGGGCCTTTGGGGCTTTTGGCGAAAAGGTAGGGGAGATAGTCTTTAATACCTCCATGACCGGTTATCAAGAAATCCTCACAGATCCTTCCTATAAAGGTCAGATTGTGACGATGACTTATCCCCTAATCGGTAATTATGGTGCAAACTCGGAGGATCTCGAATCGGATGGGCCGAAGGTGGAAGGGTTTATAGTGAGGGATTACTCAAAGGTGTGGAGTAATTGGAGAGGGGAGGAGAGTTTAGAGGATTTTTTAAAGAGACAAGGGATCATAGGGATAGAGGGGGTAGATACCCGAGCCCTGACCCGTCATATAAGGCTTCAAGGGGCGATGAAAGGGTGCATCTCCACCGAAGACTTAGATCCTCAGAGGCTTCTTCAAAAAGCAAAAGAATGGACTGGGCTCATAGGTCAAGATATGGTGAAATACGTGACCTGTCAGAAACCCTATAAGTGGTCTCATGAAGGAAGGTTTAAAGTTGTAGCTTATGATTTTGGCATCAAGCGGAACATATTGAGGATTCTTTCTCGTTTGGGATGCCAGATAACAGTAGTTCCCGCCTGGACAAAGGCAGAAGAAGTGATGGCGTTAGATCCAGATGGCATCTTTTTGTCAAATGGGCCAGGAGATCCACAGGGTGTGTCTTATGCAGTTGAGGAGATAAAAAAGCTTTTAGAAAAAAGGCCTATTTTTGGCATATGTTTGGGGCATCAGCTTTTATGTCTCGCTTTTGGTGGTAAAACTTATAAGCTCAAATTTGGCCATCGAGGGGGAAATCACCCGGTCAAAGACCTTATAACGGGTAGGATCTCCATAACCTCTCAAAATCATGGGTTCTGTGTGGATCCAGAAAGCCTTCCTTCTGATGTGGAGATCACCCATATTAACCTTTATGATCACACTCTAGAAGGTGTAAGGCATAAGAAACTTCCCATTTTCAGCGTCCAATTTCACCCAGAAGCTTCTCCTGGGCCTCACGACGCAGAGTATCTTTTCCATGAGTTCATTCGTTTGATGGAGCAAAGGAGGCGTTAATGCCGAAAAGACAAGATATCAAGAAGGTCCTGATAATAGGATCAGGTCCCATTGTGATAGGACAAGCCTGTGAATTTGACTATTCGGGAACTCAAGCTTGTAAAGCTCTGAAGGAGGAAGGGTTTTTTGTAACTTTGGTGAATTCGAACCCCGCTACCATAATGACCGATCCGGAGATGGCCCATCGGGTTTATATCGAGCCCTTAACGGTTGAAGCCCTGACGAAAGTGATCGAGAAGGAAAGGCCTGATGCCCTTCTTCCAACCTTGGGAGGACAGACTGCCCTTAATTTGGCGGTAAAGCTGGATGAGGAGGGAATTTTAGAGAAGTACGGCGTCAAGCTTATCGGAGCGAATGTGGAGGCTATAAGAAAGGCGGAAGATAGGGAACTTTTCCGTAAAGCGATGGAACGGATAGGTCTCAAGATGCCAAAAAGCGGGTATGCCTATTCGGTTGAAGAGGCTTTGAAGATAGCTTCCGAGATCGGGTACCCCGTTATCGTTAGACCCAGCTTTACCTTGGGCGGTACAGGGGGAGGTATTGCTTACAATCAGGAAGAACTCAAGGAGTTGGCTGAGAGGGGAATTCAAGCTTCGATGATCGGAGAAATTTCCATCGAAGAGTCCGTTATAGGGTGGAAGGAGTTTGAACTTGAAGTGATGAGAGATTTAAAGGATAACGTGGTTATCATCTGTTCTATCGAGAATTTTGATCCTATGGGTATTCACACAGGCGATTCCATCACGGTGGCTCCTGCCCAGACGCTTTCCGATAAGGAATATCAAAGGATGAGGGATGCGGCTATTGAGGTGATAAGGGAGATAGGCGTTGAGACAGGGGGATCCAATATTCAATTCGCTGTAAACCCCGAAAACGGCGAGATGTACGTTATCGAGATGAACCCCCGAGTTTCCCGGTCTTCGGCTTTAGCCTCAAAGGCAACGGGTTTCCCCATAGCGAAAATAGCTGCAAAGCTCGCAATAGGTTATACTCTGGACGAGATTCCTAACGATATAACTCGGGAAACCCCCGCTTCTTTTGAACCTACCATTGATTACTGTGTGGTGAAGATTCCAAGATTTGCCTTTGAAAAATTTCCAGGGGCCGATGATACCTTAGGGACCTCCATGAAATCGGTAGGGGAGACCATGGCCATAGGTCGAACCTTCCCCGAGGCTCTTCAGAAGGCCATTCGTTCGTTGGAGATCGGGCGTTATGGGCTTGGAGGGGATGGGAAGGATCCGCATCCCCTTTGGTTGCCTAATAAAAGGGAAGGATTTTGTGAGCTTGTAAGGCAAAAATTAAGGATGCCCAAACCAGATAGGCTCTTTTGGATACGTTATGGCCTTGAGGCGGGTCTTTCAGTGGAAGAGATCTATGAGTTAACCAAAATCGACCCTTGGTTTTTGTGGCAGATAAAAAGGATACTCGATTTCGAAAAGGTTTTGAAATCTTACCGAATGAACGAAGTAACTCGAGAGGTACTTTTTGAGGCAAAAAGGTTGGGCTTTTCTGACAGGCAATTGGCCTATTTGTGGGGAATTAAGGAGGAGGAGGTAAGAAATTATAGAAAATCAAAGGGTGTTGAGGCTACTTTTAAACTTGTTGATACTTGTGCGGCCGAATTTGAGGCATATACGCCTTATTTTTATTCCACTTATGAATTTGAAGACGAGAGCCGTCCCAGTAATCGTAAAAAGGTGATGATCTTAGGGGGTGGGCCAAACAGGATAGGGCAGGGTATCGAGTTTGATTATTGTTGTGTCCATGCGGTATTCGCGTTAAAGGAAGAAGGGTACGAAACCATTATGGTTAATTCCAACCCCGAAACGGTTTCGACCGATTACGATACGGCCGATAAACTTTATTTTGAACCGCTTACAACCGAAGACGTTCTTAACATTTATGATCGTGAAAAGCCCGAAGGGGTAATTCTACAGTTTGGAGGTCAGACCCCACTGAATTTGGCCTTAGACCTTCAAAAGGCCGGAGTGAGGATCTTAGGCACCTCACCAGATTCGATAGATAGGGCTGAAGATAGGAAACGCTTTAAGGAACTTTTGGAAAAACTCGGTCTAAGGCAACCCCCTAATGGTATCGCTGTTACTTTAGAAGAGGCAAAGGAAGTGGCCTCAAGAATAGGGTACCCTGTTTTGGTAAGGCCCTCTTATGTCCTCGGTGGGAGGGCTATGGAAATAGTCTATGACGAGAGGGATCTTGAGGATTTCACAAAAAAAGCGGTTGAGGCTTCTCCTGAAAGGCCAATCCTCATAGACAAATTTCTCGAAGACGCCATCGAGGTTGATGTTGATGCGGTAGCCGATGGGAAGAAATGCCTGATTGCGGGTATAATGGAGCACATAGAGGAGGCGGGCATTCATTCGGGTGATAGCGCTATGGCGATTCCTCCTTTCAGCCTTTCCGAAACGCAGATAAAGGAGATCAAGGCTCAGACCTATTCATTGGCAAAAGAACTTGAGGTAATAGGCCTGTTGAACATTCAATTTGCTGTTAAAGGAAATGACATTTATGTGCTTGAGGTAAACCCAAGGGCTTCAAGGACCGTGCCATTTGTGTCTAAAGCTACAGGAGTCCCTTGGGCAAAAATCGCTGCTAAAGTGATGGTTGGAAGGACATTGGATGAGCTTGGCATAAGGGAAGTAGAGATTCCCTATGTGGCGGTCAAAGAGTCCGTTTTTCCTTTTAATCGTTTTCCTGGGGTTGACATTCTTCTGGGCCCGGAGATGAAATCTACGGGTGAAGTGATGGGAATAGACGAGGATTTCGGTTTGGCCTATGCCAAAAGTCAAATAGCAGCAGGACAATTTTTGCCTTTGAAAGGAAGGGTATTTATAAGTGTGAAGGACCGGGATAAAAGGCAAGCCGTATTGATAGCGAGAGAACTTGAGGATCTGGGGTTTGAGATATTGGCCACCAGAGGAACTTGTTCCGTCTTGAGGCGCAATGGCATAAAGGCAAAAGAAGTCCTGAAGGTCAGCGAAGGAAGGCCCCATGTGGTTGATCTTATGAAAAACCGGGAGATTCATCTAGTGATAAATACCCCAAGCGGTAAACGCCCAAAAGAGGACGAGGTTTTGATCAGAACCACCGCCCTTCGTTATGGTATCCCGGTTGTTACCACCATGGCGGGGGCTCAAGCCACCGTTGAGGGGATAAGGGCCTTAAAGATGGGTGGATTTAAGGTAAAGGCCCTTCAGGATTACCATAAAATCGTAGAGGAGTTAATGAGAAGAAAATGGGCTCAATAATAGTACTTACGGGTGAGGGAAAAGGGAAAACCACCTCGGCCTTAGGAATGGCTTTAAGGGCTATAGGACACGGTTTTAAAGTTGCCTTTGTGCAGTTCATAAAAGGTGGATGGATATATGGGGAACTTGAGGCGGCAAAGAGGTTGGAACCCGAATTTGAGATTTGGCCAATGGGAAAGGGTTTTGTCCACGTTGATCCTCAGAACCCCGATCCTCAAGATGTAGAAGCTGCCCGAAAGGCCTGGCAATTCGCCAAAAGCAAGATAATGAGCGGCGAATATTTCATGGTAGTTCTTGATGAGATAAACTACGCTATTTCCTTTGGACTACTTGACTTAAAAGACGTAATAGAAACCCTCCGACAAAAGCCTCCACAGGTTCATGTGGTTTTAACCGGAAGAGACGCTCATCCCCGCATTTTGGAAATAGCGGACTTAGTAACCGAGATGAAAGAGGTAAAACATCCCTTTTATCAAGGTGTCGTTTCAAGGAAGGGCATTGAATACTGATTTCAAATCAACCCCCTCTATTATCTTAACCCCCTTTTCTTTGAGCTCCTGAACGGCGTTTTCGGTAGTTTCCGCGGAGACTCCCCGGCAAAAATCTTTGATCAACAAAACCTCATAACCCAAATCTACAGCGTCTAAAGCAGTAGCTTTAACACAATAATCGGTAGCAAGACCATAAATAATGAGGGTTTTTATCCCATTTAGTTTCAAAACAGTATCAAGCTCCGTTAAATTACCCCCTTCATCCCGAAAACCTGAGTAACTTTCAAATCTGCGATCGCGCCCTTTTTGGATTACGGCCCAAAAAAGATTATTGTCAATCAAGATCCTAGCCCCTCGAGTCCCTTGTATACAATGGGGAGGCCATAAGACCTGTTTGCGTCCTTTGATCTCTATTACTTCAAAGGGCTTTCTGCCCGGATGGTTGGTGTAAAAAGAAACATGATCAGGAGGATGCCAATCCTGAGTGGCAAATATTAAGTAATTCTTCTCCTTAAATTTTTGTGTCAATTCCTCAACTCTTTCCACATATTCTTTATCGGTTCCAGGAACCACAAGAGATCCCTTTTCGCACTCAAGAAAATCCACTTGCAAATCAATAACTAATACTCCCTTCATGTGGAACCTCCTTTAACTTTTTCTTATACTACCTCTTCCTAACGAGGCAAAGATTCCGAAAATACATAAAAAAGCTAAAACCCAAAAAGAAACCCTTAATCCTTGAAGAAAAGAAGAAGGAAATACGGAAAGGATCAAGGTTATAAGTGCCATACTGGTCATTTGACCTATTAAACGCATGGTTGAGACCATAGCTGAAGCAAGACCATAAAATTCCCTATCAACGGAGCTCATTATGGCATTTGTATTGGGCGAACTGAATAAAGCAAGCCCTAATCCTAGAATAAAAAGACAAGCCATAATAAAATGTGTTCTTGTGTTTTCTCTAAGTGTCGAAAGCATTATTAAGCTTACTGTCGTTAATAACATTCCAAAAGAAGCAACGACTCTTGGTTCAATTCTATCGGATAACATTCCCGCTATTGGAGCTAAAAGCGCCATAGTTATTGGTTGAATGATGAGGATTAAGCCTGCATTTTGAGGAGAGAGTCCTTTTACTTGTTGTAAAAACAAACTCATTAAAAATCCTACACCAAAAGTTGCCGAATAGTTTAATAAAGCCGCAAGATTCGAAAGAGAAAAAGTCAAATTGTTGCGGAAAAGTCGAATATTTATCAAAGGAGAAGGGTGCTGCTGTTCGATAAAGAAAAATAAAAACAATGAAAATGTGCCACCTAAGAGCATCCACAAGTTTGCCTTGCTTAAACCAACAATAAGCAAAGAAAGAGTCAATGTATAAATTGCCGTTCCAAGTCCATCAAACATTTTTTCGGTGTTTCTTATTGGTTCTTCTTTAATGGTTTTCAAAGCTATAAAGAAGGTTAAAATGGAAAGGATCACATTGAGGAAAAACAGACTTCTCCAGGTGAAATTCTCAGTAAGGATACCACCTAAAAAAGGCCCCGTGCTTAGTCCGATATAGGTGCAACTCACATTAATCCCGAGGGCTTGTCCTCTTTTTTCAAGAGGAAAGGAAGCAGTGAGGATTGCCACTGAAGTGGCGAAGATCATGGATGCTCCTATTCCTTGTATAAACCGGAAGATGAACAGTTCTGGGGCATTTGAGGCAATACCCGAGAGGAGGGATCCCACCGCGTAAAAAAATATTCCCCAAAGAAAAACCTTTTTTCTTCCTTTTAAATCTCCTAATTTGCCTGCAGGTACGGTGAAAATACCAGCTGAAAGAAGGTACATCAAAGCTATCCATCCGAGAGTAGGAGCGTTCAACCCAAATTGGCGTCCTATAGAAGGCAAAGCTATGTTAAAGGAGGAACCCATGAAGGCTACAAGAAATACTGCCATACCCGTTGATAAAAGGACCATTTTCATCTTTTGTGGATAACTTGATTTAATTTGACAAAAATATAACAATTTTACTGTAAGAATGAAAGGATTGTGTGGGAAAATACTAGAAAAGCTTAACCTAGGGGAAAAGGTAGGTTTTGCGGAGGTTATTCGACAAGCTGGTTCTTCCCCTCGAGGCGTCGGGGCGAAAATGGTGATTTTTAGGGATGGAACTGCGGGCAGTATTGGAGGAGGAAGGGTTGAAGCGGAGATAATAGAAGCAGCTAAGGAAGTAATGGAAAAGGGCGGGAGCAAAAGGTTTTTCTTCCGTTTGACCGGTTCGGATGTAAAGGAAATGGATATGCTTTGTGGTGGTGAGATGGAGGTATTGGTAAAAAGGTTTGATGAGGAGGATATCCCGGTTTTTGAAAAAATCCTTTCCGTTTTGGAGGCTAATAAAAAGGGGTTGTTTGTTCATGGTCTTCCTCCTTTATTGGAGGGGCATCTTTTTATACCGGAAGAAGGTGATGTCATCGGTGAAATAAAAGGGCTGCAGAATTGGGAAAGTCTTAAAAACGAACTTAAGGGTTTTTCTTCTTCATCGATGCTTCTAAACCTTGAAAATGGAAAAGAGATATTTGTGGAATTAATAGAAAGAGAGCCCTTCCTTTTTGTTTTTGGAGGGGGACATGTGGCTCAGGAGCTTGTCCCTTTGGCAAAGAGGGTTGGATTTAAAGTGGTGGTGATTGATGATAGGGAGGATTTCGCTAACAAAGAAAGGTTTCCTCTAGCGGATGAGGTGATAGTGGAAGACTTTGAGAAGGTAAGTCAACGAGTTCAAGTTGAAGAAGATTCTTTCCTGGTAATAGTTACGCGAGGTCATCTTCACGATTATACGGTAATCAAACAATTTTTACGTTCACCTGCTCGTTATATAGGGATGATAGGAAGTCGAAAGAAAAGAGACTTGATATTCAAGCAACTTCTTTCCGAAGGCTTTTCGGAAGAGGAATTAAAAAGGGTTCATTCCCCAATTGGCCTTCCTATAGGAGCAGACACGCCCGCGGAGATAGCGGTAAGTATTGTGGCCGAGTTAATAAAGGTCAGAAGAGAGGCGTCTTAAGGCCTAATACCTCCTCCATGTCATAAAGCCCGGGAGGCTTTCCCACAACCCACAAAGCGGCTCGGATGGCTCCTTGGGCAAAGGTCATGCGAGAGGAGGCCTTATGCGTCAATTCGAGCCTTTCACCCTCAGTGGCGAAAATCACCGTATGTTCCCCGATCACATCTCCTCCCCTTAAGGAGAGAATACCTATCTCACCTCCAGACCTTGGGCCCGTAAGGCCCTTGCGCCCAAATACGGCCTTTTCCTCTAAATTTATTCCTAATACGTCCGCTATTTTTTGACCGAGCTTCAAAGCGGTTCCACTTGGAGCATCCCTTTTAAGGCGATGATGGAATTCGAGGATCTCTATATCGTAGCCTTTACCCAGAACCTTAGCCACAAGTTCCACAAGCTTAAAAAGCACATTGACCCCAAGGCTCATATTTGGCGAAAGGACACAAGGTATGTTTTTTGTTAACTCTTTTATCCTTTCCAACTGTTCTTGGCTGAAGCCTGTGGTCCCTATTACCATGGGTTTTTTAAAAGAAGAGGCAATTTCTAAATGAGAAAGGGTCGCTTCAGGGGAAGTAAACTCAATGAGTACTTGGGCGTCTTCCACGATAGGATCCAAAGAATCCCACAAATAAGCGCCTAATTTTCCCATCCCCAGAATCTCACCTAGGTCCTCCCCTATAAAGGGATGATCCTTCCTTTCAACTCCTCCTATGCAGACTATATCTTCCCTTTCGACCATCGCACGGAGTATCATTTGTCCCATTCTACCTGCAGCCCCTATTACGACCGCCTTTACCATATTGCCTCCTTTAAGCGGCCTTCATAAACAAGTCTCACCGGCCCCTCCAAGGCCACTTCCTTTATAAAATTCCCCTCTGACTCATAATAAATCCATAAGGCTTCCCCGCCCAAAGGAATTACTTTAGTGGGAGAAAAAGCGATACCCTTCAAATGGGCTATCAAAGCGGAAGCGGTAGCTCCAGTCCCACAAGAAAAGGTCTCATCTTCGACGCCTCTTTCATAAGTTCTCATCCTTAAGGATTCTCCGTCCCATTTAACGAAGTCCACGTTTGTCCCAGCGGGCATGAAAAGCGGATGGAATCGTAAGGCCCTTCCCAAATTTTTGACGTCAATCCTTTCCAAGTCTTCCACAAAAACCACAAGATGTGGAACCCCCGTGTTAATGAAATCAGCCTGAAGCTTTTTACCTTCCACTTCTATCTCCAAGCCTAACCTTAAATCACAAGGAAGAGGCAAGGTTATTTTAACGGTTTTCCCTTTAATCCATCCCTTTATCAATCCCACTTTCGTTTCAAATATGAGTTCCGTAGGTGCCTTTTTAAGCAGATGAGCCAAAAAGGCGGCACATCTACCGCCATTTCCGCACATTTCGGCTTCACTCCCATCAGCGTTAAAAAACAACCATCTGAAATGTGCCCTTTGGGAGGGCTTAAGTACGATCAAACCATCTGCTCCTACGGAAAACTGCCTGTGACAAAGCTTTTTGGAGAGATCACCCACGAGTTTTTCTTCTATTCGGTTTTCGAAATCGGGAATGAGGATGAAATCGTTTCCTCCAGCAGTCATTTTGTAAAAAAGCGTATCTTCAATCATTAAGGAACTCCGGAATGAATTCACCTCTTATAAGGTCCTCATAGGTCTCCCGTTTCCTTATGATCCACATTTGATCTTCCTTGACCAAAACTTCCGCTGCCCTTACTCGCGAATTGTAATTAGAAGACATGGAAAAACCATAAGCGCCCGCTCCCATAATGGCTAGAAGTTCTCCCGGTTTAACTTCTTGTATTTCCCTTTCTTGAGCAAAGAAGTCCGTAGTTTCGCATACAGGTCCTACTATATTGGCTTTTATGAGGGGGCGTTCCTCACGTTTTACGGGTAAAATCTCGTGGTAAGCTCGATAAAGGGAAGGCCTTATAAGATCGTTCATTCCAGCATCCACTATTACAAATTCCTTTCCTCCGTTTTGCTTCCGATAAAGGACCTTAGTGACAAGTATACCCGCATTTCCAACAAGAACCCTTCCAGGTTCAAATATAAAGGTGCAATCCATATTTTTTGCCCTTTCTACTAAAGACCGTGAATACTCACGTGGATGAGGAGGAATTTCATCTTTATAGGTGATCCCCAGTCCCCCTCCTAAATCAATAAAGTGAATCTCACAGCCTTTTTTTATCAAAATTTCGTAAAGTTCTTTGATCCTCTCAAAAGCTTCGATAAAAGGCCCAAGTTCAGTTATCTGAGAGCCAATATGACAGCTTATACCGAGGACTTGGACCTCTTTACACGCTTTTGCTTCCATATAAAGCCGAAGCGCTTCCTCAGGTTCTATGCCGAATTTGGAGGTCTTAAGCCCAGTGGATATGTAAGGATGAGTACGGGGGTCTATATCGGGGTTTACCCTAAAGGAAATAGGGGCCTTTTTGCCCAGTTTTTTGGCCAAACTTTTTATAACCTCAAATTCGTTGCTTGACTCCACGTTAAACATCAATATGCCTTCTTGAAGCCCATAAAGGATCTCTTCCTCGGTTTTTCCCACCCCACTAAAGACTATCTTTTGAGAGTCAACCCCAGCTTTTTTGGCTCTAAAAATTTCCCCTCCTGACACTACATCGGCACCTGCCCCTTCTTTGGCAAATATCCTCAAAATGGCTAAATTGGAGTTTGCTTTGACTGAATAACAGATCAAATGATTCAATTCCGAAAGGGCCTCATCAAAGACCCTGTAATGTCTCCTTAGCGTTTGATAACTATAAAGATAAAAGGGGGTCCCGATCTTTTGAGCAATTTCCTCAATGGGTAGATCTTCGGCGTAAAGCATTCCATTACGGTAATGAAAGTGATGCATGTTTTATCTCCTCAAAGTAGCCTTATGTCTTAAGGGTTTAAGAATGAAATCCAAAGCCGAAAGCGGATCCGTAACAACTACATCGGCATTGAGGATCGCTTCCTTACAAGCTCCTTCTGGTCCTATTACGGCAATGCCCAACAGTGCTTCTTTGAGCATCAGATGGTCATTGTACCCGTTACCCACCGCGATGGTCTTTTCGGGTCCTATCTGCTTTAAGAAATTCAATTTTTGGATGGCTTCATCTCCATTTTCAAGCCTCACCACTTGAACTGGTAGTTTTTTTATTTTTTCCTCCACATTACACCTTGTGTCAGCAGTAAGGACATATACCTTCACCTTTTTGCCCAATAAGGAGATACGATCCTTGACTTTATTGTGAATGTGCCCATCCTTCGCGATAGTGCCATTAAAATCTAGGATTACGTTTTCAACCACGTATAAACCCTTTCCCGGTATCTCAAGTTTTATCATTCCCCACACACCTCTTCAGGATCCGCAATCCTCCCCAAAATGGCACTAGCAGCAGCAACTGCAGGGTTACTCAAATAAACCTCACTTTTGGGATGTCCCATTCTACCCACAAAATTCCTGTTCGTTGTGGCCAAAGCCCTTTCTCCTTCGGCTAAAACCCCCATATGTCCACCTAAACAAGGCCCACAAGTAGGAGTGCTCACTGCTCCACCTGCTTCAATAAAGATTTCTATAAGACCCTCCCTCAAGGCCTGAAGGTAAACGCCTTGAGTAGCAGGTATTACTATAAGCCTCACCCACGGGGCAACTTTTTTGCCCTTTAAAATTTGAGCCGCAATTCTCAAATCCTCGATCCTTCCATTGGTACAAGACCCTATGACTACTTGATCTATCTCGATATGGGACAATTCCTTTGCCGGTTTTACATTAGCTGGTGAAGGAGGATAGGCCACAAGAGGTTCTATTTTGGAGACGTCAAACTCAAAAATGTCACTATACCGGGCGTCAGGATCACTTTTCAAAATTCTTATATTCTTAATGCCCTTTTCGCGAAAATACTTAACCGTAAGATCATCCGGTATCATAATGCCATTTTTTGCCCCAGCCTCAACTACCATGTTGGTAATGGTAAGCCGATGGTCCATGGGAAGATAACTCAAAGTCTCCCCTTCAAATTCCATAGCCTTATATCTCGCCCCTTCAGTCCCTATCTGGGAGATCACAAAAAGTATCAGATCCTTCCCCCCAACCCACTTTTGCGGCTTTCCAAAAAAAATAAACTTCATGCTTTCAGGAACCCTAAGCCATATCTCTCCGGTAGCCCAACAAGCGGCAAGATCCGTACTTCCAACTCCAGTCGAAAAAGCCCCCAATGCTCCATAAGTACAAGTATGACTGTCCGCTCCAATGACAAGATCACCCGGTTTCACAAGGCCTAACTCAGGCAAAAGCGCATGTTCTATTCCCATTCTTCCCACTTCAAAATAATGCCTTATGCCCTGTTCCTTAGCAAATTGCCTCATCATCTTACATTGTTGAGCCGATTGAATGTCCTTATTAGGAGTAAAATGATCAGGGACAAGAACCACTTTTTCAGGATCAAATACCCTTTTTGCTCCCATTTGGTGAAAAGATTCAATGGCTAAAGGAGCCGTAATGTCATTAGCAAGAGCCAAATCTACTTTACAATATACTATTTCTCCTGGCTCTACATATGATTTTCCGGCATGCTCAGCAAGGATTTTTTCTGTAATTGTCATTGCCATACTATACTCCTTCAAGTTTCCTCTTTTTAAGATATTCAAGTTTATTTAAAGCGTTAACGAAAGCTTTTGCACTTGCTACAAGTATATCCATATCTGCTCCTTGTCCTATTGCTGTTATTCCATTTTCTTCTATTCTTACTCTTACTTCACCTTGAGCATCTGTTCCACCGGTAATTGAAGCGACAGTATAATCGAGCAAATTGCCCTTAAATCCTGTCATTTTAGTTATGGTTTTATATACTGCATCCACAGGTCCTATTCCAAAGCCGGCTTCCATCATTATTTTGCCATCTATCTCCATTTGGACTGTAGCAGTAGGAATGGAGACAGTGCCGCTATGGACACTGAGATTGAGCAACTTGTACTTGTCAGAAACCCTGAAGATCTCTTCTTCTACTAAGGCTATGAGGTCTTCATCGTAAACTACTTTCTTTTGGTCCGCTACCTTTTTAAATTTCTTAAAGACTGTATCTAACTCCTCAGGTGTTAATTCATAACCTAATGCTTTCAAGCGTTCCCTTAAGGCATGACGTCCGGAGTGTTTTCCCAAGACTATATGGCTGGTTGGAATTCCCACGCTTTCAGGGGTCATTATCTCGTAAGTGAGTTTTTGTTTTAAAACCCCATCTTGATGGATGCCCGATTCATGGGCGAAGGCGTTAGCCCCTACTATGGCCTTATTAGGTTGGACAGGAAGACCTGTTATAGCCGAGACCAATCGGCTTGTTGGGTAAATCTCTTGAGTGTTAACGTTTGTATAGAAGGGGAAAAGGTCTTTTCTTACCTTGAGTATCATCACAATTTCCTCAAGGGCTGCGTTTCCTGCCCTTTCGCCTATGCCGTTTATGGTGCATTCAACTTGACGCGCACCGTTTTTTATAGCGGCTATGGAATTCGCAACGGCCAGCCCTAAATCATTATGACAGTGAACGCTGATTATCGCCTTATCGATATTTGGAACGCGTTCTTTAAGGGTACGAATTAGGTTTCCGAACTCCTCCGGAACAGAATATCCCACTGTATCGGGTATATTGACCGTAGTGGCTCCTGCTTCGATCGCGGTTTCGACTGCTTTGCATAAGAAGTCCACGTCCGTTCTTGTGGCATCTTCAGGGGAGAATTCCACATCATCAGTGTATCTTTTCGCATATGATACTGCCTTTTTTATCCTTTCTAAAACTTCCTGCCGGGACATACTGAGCTTGTACTTAAGGTGGATATCACTTGTAGCAATAAAAGTGTGTATCCTGGGCCTTTCAGCGTATTTTATCGCTTCCCATGCCCTATCGATGTCTTCTTCGTTAGCTCGTGCCAGGGCACATATAATAGGCCCCTTTATTTCTTGAGCGATAAGCTTAACGGCTTCAAATTCCCCATCCGAAGACATGGGGAAGCCAGCTTCTATAATATCCACACCCAGTCTGGCCAATTGTTTGGCCACCCTTAATTTTTCTTCTTTTGTCATAGAAGCCCCAGGTGACTGTTCACCGTCCCTTAAGGTGGTGTCGAAAATAAAAATACGCTCACCCATTTTCCTTCCTCCGGGATTTTAAGTATATATTAGCTTGCACAAAACTGGTATATTTTAAATCAAAAATGCCTCGTCTTTATGTGCCTAAAGAGGAGATAAAAGAGGTAATATCTCTTAAAACTCGAGATCTAAGGTATTTGATACGCGTATTACGACTCGAAGAAGGGGATGAAGTTGAAATCTTTGATGGGTATGGAGGACGTTACCTTTCACGGCTTTTTCAAGAAGAGGGGAAATGGTTTCTGAAAATATACGAAAAACTCGAACCAGATCCCCCTCCTTCCCTTAAGGTGATCCTTGGGCAATCCCTTCTTAAAGGCGATAAGATGAGTTTTGTAATTCAAAAGGCCACTGAACTTGGGGTGTGGGATATTATACCCATCTTAAGCCTTCGTTCGGTATCCATTCTGGAGGAAGAAGAGAGCATTCTCCTTAAACAAAAAAGATGGCAGAGGATCGCCGAAGAAGCTTCAAGGCAGTCAAACCGAGCAACGGTTCCTTCAATTAGAGGACCCTTGAGGCTTGAGGAATTTCTTTCTCAATCCAAGGGTTTAAAAATCGCCTTTTGGGAAAAATCCCAACTCCCTCTCAGAAGGGTTTTGAACGAAATAAAAACCATCCCCCAAGCAGTTACGCTTTTAATAGGCCCAGAAGGCGGTTTCTCTGAAAGAGAAGCGGTTAAAATCGTAGAAAATGGCTTTCATCTCTGTTCCCTTGGACGAAGAATATTAAGAGCTGAAACAGCTTCTCTTTCCGCCATAACGCTTATCCAATACCATTTTGGCGATATAGGATAATAAAACACAATTTTTATTTTTCTCTCTAAAAGCGCTATTGACTTTTTGTTAAGTTAAGCTATACTAAAAAAAAATGGATATAGGTAAAAAAATAAGGGAGCTAAGGAAGGAAAGGGGGCTTACCATTAAGGAAGTAGCGGAAAGGGCTGGGTGTACTGCCTCATTTCTCTCGCAGTTGGAAAGGGGTAAAACGGAGCCCTCCATCGCTATGCTAAAGAAAATTGCTGACGTTTTGAACGTGAATATAGTGGACTTTTTTATGGATGGGATTAATGATGACAATATCGTCACCAGACCTGATGAAAGGGTTTTGATTACTTTAAAAAGATGGGATGCGGAGATTTACTCCTTGGTGAAAACCTTGGGTGGTAAAAAAATGCAGCCTTTTTACACTATCATAAAGCCCAAAGGGGGCTCTGAAGGGATGTATCAGCATGAGGGGGAAGAATTTGGTTTTGTATTAGAAGGGGAAATAGATTTGATCTTAAATGGTAAAACGATCAAGGTTAAAAAGGGGGAATGTTTTTATTTTTCCTCCAGAATACCTCATTGCTGGAAAAATAACAGCAAAAGTACGGCCGTGGTGTTATGGGTTATCACTCCACCGACTTTTTGAAAAAAATACAAGGGGGTGAGAAATGGGAGAAAGAATCTTTAAGAGACATTATGGGAAACTGAAGTTTTTTATAAACGGTGAATGGGTAGAATCAAAATCGAAGGAATTTTTTGAAGATACTGATCCTGGCACCGGAGAGGTTATAGCTGATGTCCCAATTGCTACCGATGAAGAGATCGAGATGGCTATAGAGGCTGCTTTTGAAGCATTTAAAACATGGAAAGAAATACCTTTTAGGGACAGAGCGAAACTCATTCATCGTTTAAGGGCAAAATTCGAGCAATATCATGAAGAACTTTCAAGGATATTGTCTCAAGATCACGGAAGAGCCATAAGTGATTCAAGACCCACCATTGATAGGTGTATAGAGAACATAGAAGCTGCTGCTGGTGCAATGTATAGCGTCTATAAAGGGGAGCATGTGGATCAATTAGCCAGAGGGATCGATTGTTACATGATATGGGAGCCGGTTGGTGTCTTTTTGATAATTACCCCCGGAAATATACCGATGCATGCTTGGTCTTCGTTTGTACCGTATGCTTTAGCAGCAGGTTGTACGGTTATCGTTTCTCCCAGTTGGCAATGTCCTGTAGCCTCCGACGCTTTATTTAAGGTATCTGAAGAAGTAGGTTTCCCGAAGGGTGTTTTGAACTTAATTCACATAGGCAAAAAGTACGAATTAAATCAGCGAATACTTTTAAATCCAAAAATATCAGGACTAGGTTTTATAGGATCAAGTAGAGTTGGTAAACGACTTTTTGAACTATGCGGTAGGTTAGGCAAAAGAGCATCAGTAAATGGTAACGGTAAGAATTTTATAGTAGTTGCAGAGGATGCTGATATTAACATTGCAATAAATAGCATTTTACGAGGATGTTTTGGAATGTCAGGACAAAGGTGTTTGGGTTCCGATAACGTGGTAGTGATAGGGAGTATATACCATGAATTGAAGGAAAAATTATTAGAAGCAGCAAAAAGCATGAAAGTGGGATATGGTCTCAATGAAGACACTGAGATGGGGCCAATGACCACCATTGAGAATAAAGAAAAAGTGGAAAGGTTTATCGAAAAAGGTATTGAGGAAGGTGCTAAACTTATACTTGACGGAAGAGGATTAAAAGTGCCAGGTTACGAAAGGGGTTATTATTTGGGTCCAACCATATTTGATAACGTTTCCTTACAAATGCAAATAGCCCTTGAAGAATCTTTTGGTCCGATATGTAATCTTATAAGGGCTAAAAGTTTAGATGAGGCAATAGAGTGGATTAACCATGCTACCCCATATGGACATTCAGCCTGTGTCATTACTCAAAGCGGGAAAACAGCCCGTAAATTCATAAGGGAATGCGAGGTTGGTAACGTTGGAGTCAATGTGGGTATACCCCAACCTTATGCCTTCTTTCCTCTTGGTTCGAAAAAGGAATCTCATTTTGGGATAATAAAATCAAGGTTTGATTCTATAAGACTTTTTTTGGATCCGAAGACCGTTACGTTAAGATGGGAATAAAATTTAAACAATATGAATAAAAGGAGGTGTAAGATGTGTGAAGCGTGTGTCACTAGGAGGGAGTTTTTAAAGACGTTATTTATAGGAGGTACGGCCTTTGGGCTTGGTTTAATGGAAGGGGGGATACGCGTCCTTCATGCTGAGGTCATCAATTTGAAGTTTAGCACATGGCATCCGCCAGCCGGAAGGGAAGTTCAGACTGTTTGGATTCCCATGATGGAGGAGTTGAAGAAAAGAAGCAAAGGAGAGATTACCTATACCATGTATGCAGGAGGGGCTTTGGGTAAGGGGCCTGAGCATTTTGATATTGTTGCCAATGGGCTTTCGGACATGGGATATTTTACAGCCACCTGGACACCAGGGCGTTTTCCGCTTACGGATGTGCTTTCGATGGCGGCGTGGATTGATGGCAAGGACTTAGCGGTGGATATTGGGAATGCAGTTTATGAGAGAATTTTGAAAGATGAGTTCAAAAACGTTAAAGTTATAGAACTAAACCCATGCATCCAATCATTTATATGGACTAAGAAAAAACCCGTTACGAAACTTTCAGATGTTGAAGGCTTAAAGTTGAGAACCCCTGGAGGATTTCAGACGCTTTATATAAAAGCACTTGGAGCAGAACCTGTTTTTATGCCCCTGGCCGATGTTTATATGGCTATAGAAACGGGAACTGTAGACGGATTGGTTACCTGTCCGCCACTTATTGATGGTTTCAAACTTTATGAGGTTGTCAAGTATTGTACGGTACTTACTTTTGGATGCGTGTCTGAAGGAGTGGTGATGAACTTAAAAACCTGGGAGAAATTGCCCACGCCTTATAAGAAACTCGTAGAGGAAGTTTGTTCTAATCCCTTTAAAACCACGGGGGGATTAACCAGAAAGGTATACAAAGAAGAACTGCTTCCCAAAATTGCCAAAGCAGGTGTTCAATTTGTGGAACTGCCAAAAGGAGAGGCCGAGAATTGGTATAAGAGGTTTCAAGATGTGACCAGAAAATGGGTTAAAGACCTTGAAGAAAAAGGTCTACCCGCAAGAAAAGCCGTAGCCATAATGAACGAGGAATGTGAGAAAAGAGGCGTCCAGGTGGTGGCTTGTCCACCCGAATTTGCCAAGATTTAAACGCACTCGGAATGAACGATGAACGAAAAGATCAGAACGATCAGCCGATGGCTATGCATCGTCGGTATGAGCTTCATCTTCCCGTTGATCTTCCTCACCATAATAGATGTGTCGGGGAGGGGTTTGCTCAATAAGCCCCTCCCTGGCACCTTCGAATTGTCGGAATACCTTTTATCCACAATAATCTTACTGGGTGCAGGATATACTCAACAAATGAAAGGACATGTTAGAGTTGACTTTTTGATAAAGAGATTCCCGAGACGGAGAAACGCTATAATAAACCTTATTACAATTTCCGCATCGCTGTTTATAATTGGATTGTTAATATACAAAGGGGTACTAGAGGCATTACAAGAAAAAGCAGTTTCTGATACATTACGTATACCACAAAAGCCTTTCAAATTCTTGGTTCCTATAGGTTGTTTTGCCCTGTTTTCTGAACTACTTCTAGATTTCATAGAGCATTTACAAAATATTAAAAGAAAACAGGAGAATTCTAGATGAGTCCGATTACAATGGGTATCTTAGGATTTCTGTTAGTTATCGTATTGCTAATATTAGGGATGCCGATTGCTTTTCTGATGATGTTAGTGGGATTTTTAGGTATATGGAAACTTACTTCTTTTGAAACAGCTCTTTCTGTAATTGCAAAAAACCTTTATGGAGTAGTTTCACATTACCCTTACACGATAATTCCTCTTTTTGTATTGATGGGAGGATTAGCCGGTGTGGGTGGAATAACAGCTCAATTGTACGATACGTTTGACAAATGGTTTCGAAGATTACCAGGTGGACTTGCTTTAGCTACTATTGGAGCTTGTGCGGGTTTTGCGGCTATAAGTGGTTCTTCTGTAGCCGCAGCTGCTACGATGGGTAATATCGCTCTTCCTGAGATGAGAAGGTTTAATTACCACCCCAAATTAGCCACAGGTGTAATAGCTGCTGGAGGGACCTTAAGTTTCTTAATACCTCCGAGTTTGGGGTTTGTAGTTTATGGTATGTTGACCGAACAATCCATTGGTAAACTCCTTATAGCCGGGATAATTCCCGGATTAATTTTGACGTTGTCTTATATGTTAATAACAGTGGTTCAAGTCCTATTAAATCCCTCTTTGGCCCCTAAAGTAGCAAGTGGCACTTCTTGGAAAGAAAAGCTTTATGCGTTGAAGGGGGTCTGGGAAACACTCCTTGTTTTTTTTGTTGTAATAGGTGGGATTTACTCAGGATTTATTACCCCTACCGAAGCCGGGGCCGCGGGGGCTTTTTTATTGTTTCTAATAGTTATTTTTAAAAGAAAAGTTGATACGAAAGGTTTATTAAATGCTTTATTTGATACAATAAAAATTTCGGTAATGGTTTTATTCCTTGTTGCAGGGGCTAACGTTTTTAGTTATTTTCTTGCTCTTTCAACAATTCCTATCGTCATTTCTAATTGGATTGTGAGTTCAGAACTGTCACGTTCTACCATATTTTCTATCATAATCATTATTTATCTTATACTTGGTTGTTTTTTAGATGCTATTTCTATGATGGTACTAACATTACCGGTAGTATTTCCCCTAATTTTAGCGCTTGGGTTTGATCCAATATGGTTTGGGGTTATAGCTGTTCTTATGATGGAAGCTGGGTTGATTACACCTCCCGTTGGTCTGAATGTATATACCTTAGCTGGAATAGTAAAAGATGTTCCTATGGAAGAAATTTTTAAGGGAGTGCTTCCTTATTTAGTCTCTATCTTTATTACTCTACTTATTTTGCTTATTTTCCCCCAATTAGCTCTTATTTTACCTAAGTCCATGATGAGGTGAGGATTATGATAAAAGTCAATTTTTTACTAAACGGAGATGCAGTTGAAGTTAATGTTGAAAAAGGTGAAACGCTTTTATTTACGTTGAGAGAGCGTTTAAAACTGAGAAGTGTCAAAGAAGGTTGTGGCATAGGAGAATGCGGAGCTTGTACGGTTCTCATAAATGATCGTCCAGTATATTCTTGTCTCACCCCTACCATCAAAGTTCACGGTAAGGAAATAAAGACAGTTGAGTTTTTGGGCACACAAGAAAAACTACATCCCCTTCAAGAAAATTTCGTCAAGATGGGAGCAGTACAATGTGGATACTGCACCCCTGGAATGCTCCTTGCTTCTTACGCATTGCTCATCAGAAATACAAATCCAACCGAAGGAGAAATACGCGAAGCTATAAGCGGTAATCTTTGTAGATGTACCGGTTATTTACCTATAATAGAAGCTATCAAAAACAGTATTCCTTATTTCTTAAATATAGAACTTAAGGAAACTCCTAGTGAAGAACATTCTATAACTCTTACTAAAGATGAAATCTTAGAAAAACTATATAAGGAAAAAGTTGAAATAATAGCAGGAGGAACTGATATTTTGGTTTCTAAAAGAAAACAAGACGAGAAAATAGAGAATTTTGTGGATCTTACTTTGGTTAAAGAGCTAAAAGGAATAAACAAAAGGGAAAATGAAATCAGTATAGGTTCAGTAACTACACACGTAGATATTCAAAATGATTTATTAATAAAAAATTCTGTTACTTCTCTTTCTATTGCGTGTGGTTTAATAGGTAGTCCTCAAATAAGAAATATGGCAACAATAGGTGGCAATATAATAAATGCCTCACCAGCAGCTGATACTATTCCTCCTCTTTTAATTCATGACGCGATTTGCGTATTAGAATCAAAGAAAGGGAAGAGAGAGATACCATTAATTGAATTAATAACAGGTCCCTATAAAACAGTCAAAGAACCCGAAGAAGTTCTCACCGAAATAAGGGTGTTGCCGTTGTATGGATACAGAGAAGGTTACGTTAAAGTTGGTAAAAGAAGAGCTTTGGCTATATCCAGGTTATCGATAGCATTTGCCATAAAGGAAAAAGACGGGATTTACGAAGATGTGAGGATCTCCGTAGGTTCTTGTACTCCTATTCCTTTCAGAGCCTATCTAGCTGAGGATATTTTAAAAGGCAATAAAAGAAACAAAAGGATAATTCAAAGGGCAATAAAAGCCACCATTGGAGAAATAATAAAGAAAAGCGGGGGGAGAACTTCATATGCTTATAAACTTCCTGTAATCCGTGATTTGCTTAAAGAGATTTTGGAGGAAAAAAGATGCCAATAAGAACTCAAATACTGAGAGTTGATGCTTTAGAGAAAGTTACAGGAAAAGCCACATATGCAGGGGATTTTTACAGTGATGATATGCTTTTTGGAGTTATTGTTAGAAGTACTCGTCCCCATGCTTGGATTACGAAAATTGATTTAAGGGAAGCGCTTGAGTTAGAAGGTATTGTAAAAATTCTTACTTATAAAGATATTCCTGGTGAAAACATTTATGGAATAATAAAGAAAGACCAACCCCTTCTTGCAGTAAATAAAGTTCGATATATAGGTGAACCTATTGCCATTGTGATTGGTGTTAATGAAGCTATTACAAGAAAAGGAGCTAAATTGGTGAAAATTGAATACGAAAATATTGAAGTAATTTCGGATCCTTTTATGGCAATGGATTCGCCTGTATGGGTTCATGAAAATGGTAATCTCTTATGTTGTAAAAGGGTAATAAAAGGTGACATAGAGAGAGGATTGGCTGAATCTGATGTTGTGGTAGAAAATGAATATAAAACTACATGGCTCGATCATGCATTTTTGGAAACTGAAGCAGGGTTCGGTTATATCGACGAAAATGGGAAAATCGTTATCATTTCTTCTACCCAAAATGTGCATTATAAAAGAAAAGAAGTTGCTCGTCTTTTAGGTTTACCCGAGGATAAAATCAGAATCGTTCAAGCTACCACCGGAGGGGGATTTGGCGGTAAACTTGATATGACCGTAGAAGGATACGTCGCACTTTCAGTTTATCACACAAAAAAACCAGTTCTTATACGCTTAAATAGAGAAGAAAGTTTTTTGTCTAATACCAAAAGGCATCCTCTTTATATTAGATACGCTACCGGGATTAAGAAAGATGGTTCTCTTTCTGCTATTAGAGTACACATTGTAGGTGATACAGGCGCCTATGCCTCTTATGGTGAGACGGTGGCTTTAAGAGCTGCAATTCACGCTCCCGGACCTTACGAAGTACCAAATGTATATGTAGAAAGTAGAATGTACTACACCAATAATCCCATATGTGGCGCCATGAGAGGTTTTGGTGTCCCTCAAGTGGCTTTTGCTCATGAGTCACAAATGGACATAGTGGCTAAGGAGATAGGCCTTGATCCTTGGGTGATCAGGTTTAAGAACGCTTTGAAAGAAGGTTCGCTTACTTCCACTTCTCAACGCTTAGAAAAAGGAGTGGGATTTATAGAGACGCTTAAAGCCATTGAGCCGTTCTGGAGAGAGAGGAAATATGAAGGGGAAAATGGTTTTGGTTTAGGGTGTATGTTATATGGAATTGGTAACACCGGTGTCCCTAATCCCTCACGTGCTCAAATAAGGCTCACCGAAAAGGGTGAAATTTGCCTTCATATAGGAGCTTGTGAAATAGGCCAAGGATCAGACACGGTGTTTGTTCAAGTAATGTGTGAAGTGCTTGAGGTCGAGCCGAAGGACATAGTTTTAATAAGAGCAGATACCGATCTTACGGAAGACGCGGGTTCCACTTCCGCAAGCAGGCAAACCTACATTTCGGGCAAAGCAGTTTATGAGGCAGCCATTAAATTAAGGGAGTTTTTGGAAAGAGAAGGGTTCTACCGGAATAAAAGTTTAAAAGACATCGTTCTCAAATATAAAGAACTTGGATATCCCGTGTTTGAAGGTTTCTTTGATCCTCCGGTTACTAAATTGGATCCTGATACCTCACAAGGCATCCCTTACGCCACTTACGCTTTTGCAACTCATATGACAGAAGTAGAAGTTGATACTGCTATTGGAAGTGTAAGGGTAAAAAGAATATATGCAGCTCATGATGTGGGTAAAGCTATTAATGTAATAAATATAAAAAGTCAAATATACGGCGGAATTGCCATGGGGATAGGTTTTGCTTTAATGGAAAAATTTGAACCTGAAAAAGTGGAATCATTAGATAAATATTACATTCCAACTTCTATGGATATGCCTGAAGAGGTTCAAATAATGTTAATAGAAAATGAAGAACCTACTGGACCTTTTGGAGCAAAAGGGGTGGGAGAACCTGCTTTAATCCCAGTAGCACCAAGTATCATTAATGCAATAGCCGACGCTGTAGGAATAAGAGTATTTGAATTACCATGTGATATAGAAAAATTAAAAACAGCTTTAGAGAAGAAAGGAGGGAATAAATGCAAGTAACTGTTATAAAAAATATTGGCATTATATTAACAGGAGATATTATTAATCCTATAATAGAAGGACCTATATCTATTGTTATTAAGAATGGAAAAATTGAAAGCATTACAAAAGAAGACGTTCGTAATGATGGGTTAATAATAGATGCGCGTGGAATGACTGTTTTACCAGGACTTATAGATTCTCATGTACATCCTGTTTTTGGTGACTTTACACCTCGGCAAAATCAGATTGGGTTTATAGAAAGTAGTACTCATGGAGGGGTTACCGCGATGATCTCTGCGGGGGAAGTCCATTTACCAGGCAGGCCCTCTGATCCCGTTGGTTCAAAGGCGTTGGCTGTTTTAGCTCGCAAGGCGTTTTCCTCCTTTAGGCCAAATGGTGCAAAGGTATACGCGGGGGCTTTAATACTTGAAAAGGGTATTACTGAAGAGGATATAAAAGAGGTTGCAAGGGAAGGAGTATGGCTTGTAGGGGAGATCGGTCTTGGTACCGTAAAGACAGCCGAAGAAGCGAAAGAGATGGTGAAATGGGCCAAAAAATACGGTATGAAAGTGTTGATGCATGTAGGAGGAACTTCCATTCCCGGGAGTTCAACAGTAACGTGTGAAGATGTCCTTAAAGTTGATCCTACGGTAGCGTGTCATTTGAACGGAGGCCCTACGAGTGTTCCGATCAGAGAAGCTTTTAAAATAATCGATTCTACAGAATGTGCTATAGAAGTAGTTCATTGTGGAAATTTATATTCAGCTTTTGAAATAGTTAACTATATGAAAGAAAAATCGATGTTGAATAGACTTATAATAGGAAATGATGCTCCTTCTGGAACAGGAGTCATTCCCCTTGGAATATGGAGAATGATAAGCTTTATTTCTTCCATGTGTAAAATTCCGGCTGAAATTGCAGTTTGTTGTGCTACAGGTAATACAAAGAGGATTTTTGGGTTGAGTCACGGAATCATAAAAGAAGGCGAGGATGCTGATATTCAAATTATAGATGCACCTATGGGATCGGCAGGAAAAGACGCCAAGTCTGCAATTGAAATAGGAGATATTCCTGCTGTGGCGATGGTATTGATAGACGGTATGGTTAGGGTCTATCCAAGCCGGAATACGCCTCCACCAGTCCGAAAGATCACCTTGTAGGAGAAGAAACATGCGCGTAGACAAAGACAAATGTAAAGGTTGTGGGTTATGTGAGGAAGTATGTCCATTAGAGGTTATCAAGGTTATTGAGAAAAAAGCAAATATAGAAGGGGAATGCGTAGAGTGTAAAGCGTGTCTAAGGGTTTGTCCACATGAGGCATTGATACCTGAAGCTAAAGAGGAGTATCCCAAATGTGAGGCTTGCCCTATTATGTGTAGAATTCCGGAAGGTGCTTATGGAGCATGCAAAAGATATTTTAATGAAAAAGGCAAAATAATAAGAAAAGGAAGGGTTTATACCTATGAAGAGATTGTTAAAATAATAAATTACAAAAAAGATCCTATAATTGAAGAACCGATTATTACAGGTATAGGAGTAGGAACTACCTATCCAGATTTCAGACCTTCTCCAATTATTGTTAGTGCTTTAAAAGATGGGGTAGAAGTGATAACTGCTGTTACAGAAGCACCACTCAGTTATTCAGCGCTTAATCTCAAAATAGATACTGATCTTTATATAGGTTCAGAAGGCAAAAGAGTTTTTGTTAGAAGAAAAGGAAAAAGAACCATTGGCCATGTATGTACAGAACAATATGGTTCTAAAATAATTTCCATTGGTGGAGTGAACATTTTAACATCCAAAGATGGACTTTTTGCTGCGAAAGTTATGTTAGAACTCATTCAAAGAAAAAAAGTAATTATGGAAGTTGAGGACGGACCGCAGTTGGAAATTTGTATAGGTGAAGCTCCTATAATAAATGGTGTTCGAGAGGAATTGATGAGGGTGGGATGTGGAAGTGCTACAATAGGGCTTTTTGCTCCATATATGTTAAAAATAGCTGATGAGATAATCATACTTGATGGTCATATTACGGGACTTTTTAGTGAACACCCTGCTGCTAGATACCTGGGAAAGGAAAGGTCTGGAATTTACATAAAGGGCGATAAGAGTACCGAAGGGAGGTATTTCCTGCCTAAAGGAAAAGGTTGGGGAGGTACTAATATAGAGGATCCCCTTGAGGTCATAAGTTCAGTAGATCCTAATAAATTTAAAGAGGGAATGACCCTCCTCATCACGGAAACGACGGGGAGGAAATTTGCTTTTTATAAATTCAAAAACGGTAAATTTGAAAAGGAACAACCACCTCCTTCGGTTATGCAATTTATCGAGTTATTAAGACAAAATTGTGAAGAGTCACGAGTAAGTGCAGTATTTATAGGAGGAATTGGGGGATCTGCAAGGGGAGGCGTTACTAAAAACCCCATTAAATTAACTAACGCAGTACATGAAGGAAAGGTTACAATTACAATTGGAGGAGTTAAGCCTTTTATATTTCCAGGAGGGGGTATTAATTTTATAGTAGATGTGACTAAAATGAAAAAAGATAGCATTTATATGGCTCCCACACCTTCATTTATTATTCCTATAGAATACACTATGAGAAGAGAAACATTCGAAGAAATAGGAGGGCATATAGAAGTTATAAAAAAACTTGATGAGGTGTTAAATCGAAATGTTGATTGATATTGGACCGGTAACTATGGTTATAAAAGCCGAAAAAGATGGTAAAGAATATGAACTTGAAGAAAAAAAGATAAAAGCTTATGTGAGGGAATTACTTCATCAGTTGAGTAGCGTGTTACCTATTTTAAAACAACCAGCCTTTAAGATCAAAAGGATTTCTGGTCTTCCCCAAGTCGCGAAGAGAATGGTAGAAGCTGTGAAAGAAGTAAATGAAAAAAAATTAACGCCTATGGCAGCAGTAGCTGGTGCTATTGCTGAGGTAGTTGTTGAAGAGTTCGACAACGAAAAAATTGATTTTATTTTCGCCAATAACGGTGGGGATATTGCTTTGATAAACAGGATAGATTTGCCTTTTGACATTAAAATAGGTGATATTAATAAAAATTATATCCTTCCATATTTTTTAAAAATAAAAGGCAAAGGTAAAAGGGGAATAGCTACAAGTGGACTTGGTGGGAGAAGTTTTACCTTAGGCATCGCCGACGTGGTGACCGTATGTGCAAATAAAGCTTCAGTGGCTGATGCAGCTGCTACTTATATAGCGAGTAGTACGTTTGTAGAAAGCGATAAAATAGTTAGAAGAAAGGCAATAGAGATTGATCCTTTAACTGATATTCCAAATGAATTAGTTGTTGTTAAAAGATTCAAATTAAGTGAGGATGAAATTATTAAAGCTATGGAAAGAGGTATAGAAGTAGCTGATAGATTATTGGCTTTGAATGTTATTGATGGTTTTTTGATTGTAATCGAAGACTGCTTGCATTTTGAAAGTAACGGAAATTTAACAATGGAGGTAAAAAAATGGAAGTAAAAGGGGTCAGGATAAGGAAAATTGTGACTATAATTGAAGAAATATTTGCAGATGGAGAGAAGGAAACTGAGCGTCCTTTAAGAAAGGTGGCGGTTCTTGGTGTTATAAAGAATCCTTACGCGGGAGTATATCAAGAAGACCTCACTCTGCTTATAGAGTTGGGTGAAGAAATGGGAAGGATATTGGCTAATAAAGCAGTTGCAGCTTTGGATAGAGAAGTGGAAAGTTATGGTAAAGCGGCGATAGTGGGTGAAAAGGGGGAACTCGAACATGCGGCTGCGTTGCTCCATCCAAAATTAGGTACTCCGTTGAGGGAGGCGGTAGGTGGAGGAAAGGCCATAATACCTTCTGCTAAGAAAATAGGTGGAATGGGGGTTACAATTGATATTCCCTTGCACTATAAAGATGCTGCTTTTGTGCGATCTCATTTTGATGCGATGACCGTATGTATTCCGGATGCTCCTAAATCTGATGAGATAGTGGTAGGAATAGCTATAACTGATGGGGGAAGGCCTCACCCTCGAGTAGGTGGTTTAACGAAGGAAGAAGCCAAAAAGGAAGACGGTTTAAGATAAAGCTGATTAAAAATTGAATGCTTTTAAACGTTAAAAACTTAGAAGTTAATTTAAGCATTAAAAAAGCCAAATTTTCAATACTCCGAGAAATAGAAATTGTATTAAAACGAGGGGAAACCTTAGCTCTTGTAGGGGAATCTGGGTGTGGTAAGACATTAACTGCTCTTTCCATATTGAGATTACTTCCGCCTCGGATGAGGATAGAAAAAGGAGAGATAATTTATGAAGGTGTTAATCTGCTCAATCTAAAGGAAGAGGAAATAAGGAGGATAAGAGGAAAAGAAATAGCTATGATTTTCCAGGAACCCTCCGTGGCTTTAAATCCCGTTTTTACAATAGGGGAACAAGTAGCTGAAGTATTAAGAGTTCATCAAGGGCTTAATAAAAGAGAAGCTCAAGAACGAACGATTGAATTACTAAAACAAGTGAGAATTCCCGATCCTCATTTAAGGTATAAAAGTTATCCTCACCAATTAAGTGGGGGTATGAAACAAAGAGTGGTTATAGCTATGGCACTTGCGGCTGAACCGAAGGTCTTAATAGCAGATGAGCCGACTACGGCTTTAGATGTTACCGTACAAGCTCAGATTTTGGATTTGCTTCTTCAATTAAAAGAAGACAAAGGTCTTTCATTAATTTTTATCACTCATAATTTAGCTTTGACAAAATCGTTTGCTGATGCAATGGCCGTTATGTATTTTGGCCAGATAGTAGAATACGGGAACAGCGATTCTCTTCTCAAAGATCCTTATCACCCTTACACCAAAGGGCTTATCTCCTCTTTACCCCAAGACCCATCTTCTCCACTGCGACCGATTCCAGGTACAGTGCCTAATATTAATGCCAAAATAAGCGGATGCCCCTTTCATAATAGATGTTCCTATAAGACACAGAAATGCTCGTTACTTTGTCCTCCCTTTTTTGAGACAAAAGAACGAAAGGTGAGGTGTTGGCTTTATGAAAATAATTGAGGGGATTAACTTAAAGAAGAGTTACACCTTAAAAAGGGGGCTATTTGAAAAAAAGGTACAGATTAACGCACTTGATGGAGTCACTCTATCCATTTTAAAAGGAGAAACTTTCGGACTTGTTGGAGAGTCTGGATGCGGAAAATCGACTTTAGGAAAAGTGCTTTTAAGATTAGAAGAACCAACTGAAGGAAAAATCTTTTTCGAAAATAAAGACATTACCAATCTTCCTTTGAAGGAGATGAAAATCTTAAGAAGAAAAATGCAGATAGTATTTCAAGATCCTTATGCTTCATTAAATCCAAGAAAATCCATATTCGACACACTTGCGGAACCTTTTGTTGTTCATTATCAACTTTCTAAAAAAGAAATTTTGGAAAAAATCAAATTTATTCTGGAAATAGTTGGACTTTCTTTAGATTCTATTTATAAATATCCTCACGAATTCAGCGGTGGGCAACGTCAAAGGATTGCTATTGCTAGGGCTATTGCGTTAGAGCCTTCTTTTATCGTAGCTGATGAACCTTTGAGTGCGCTTGATATTTCTGTTCAGGCGCAGATTATTGAACTTTTTTTAAAATTACAAGAAAATTTAGAGCTTACATATCTTTTTATTTCGCATGACATTCACGTAGTAGCCTATATGGCTCAAAGAGTAGGAGTAATGTATAGAGGAAAATTAGTGGAAGTGGGGCCAACCAAAGAAATATTAAAAAGACCTTTGCATCCATATACAAAGCTACTTCTGGAAGCAGCGAATTTACAAAAAGAGGGTAGGGGATTTTCCCGATTTAGAATTTTTTCGAATGAAGAAAATGGCGAAATTCAAGGTTGTGCTTTCTTTTCAAGATGTGAGAAGGCCAAACCGATATGTAAAGAGAATACCCCGGAATTAAAAGATGTAGATAAGGAACGTAAAATAGCTTGCTTTTTATAAGTTGAAGATATAAAATCTTTTTTCCTATTTGGCGGAGGAGGGAAAAGGATGAAAAAGTGGGTATATCTTTTTGGAAAAGGAATAACCGAAGGGAATGCTAAGATGAGGGATTTACTGGGGGGAAAGGGAGCAAACCTTGCAGAGATGACCTTATTGGGGATACCTGTACCTCCGGGTTTTACCATTTCAACCGAAGCTTGTCGTTATTATTATGAGACTGGAGGCGAATATCCTCCGGAGTTAAAAGAACAGGTGGAAGAGGGGATAAGAAAAATAGAGGAATTGACGGGGAAAAAATTTGGTGATGCTGCTAATCCTCTTCTTTTTTCGGTAAGATCAGGAGCTCCCATTAGCATGCCTGGAATGATGGATACCGTTCTTAATTTAGGGCTCAATGACGAAACGGTAGAAGGTTTGGCTTCACAGACTGATGATCCTCGTTTTGCTTATGATTGCTATAGACGTTTCATAGCCATGTACGGTGATGTGGTTTTGGGTTTGAAACCCCAAGAGAAAGAGGAAAGGGATCCATTTGAGGTTATTCTTGAAGAAGTAAAGGAAAAGAAGAAAGTAAAATACGATAGCGAGTTAGATGTCGAAGCGTTAAAAGAGCTTATAGCTCTTTATAAAGCGGAGATAAAAAGACGTATTGGCGTGGAATTTCCTCAAGATCCTCACGAACAACTTTGGGGGGCAATTGCTGCGGTTTTTCGATCTTGGAATAATCCACGCGCTATAGCTTATAGGCGTTTGAATAATATCCCGGATGATCTCGGTACTGCGGTAAATGTTCAAAGCATGGTGTTTGGAAACATGGGTTGGGATTCTGGAACAGGAGTAGTTTTCACTCGGAATCCCGCTACCGGCGAAAATTATATTTATGGGGAATATCTTTTGAATGCACAAGGTGAAGATGTAGTAGCTGGGATAAGAACCCCGCAACCTATTAATAAACGTCAAAAATCTTCTCCTGATGAAATCTCTTTAGAAGAAGCCATGCCTGAGGTTTATCAGGAACTTGAACGTTATTGTAAACTTTTAGAACGGCACTTCCGTGACATACAAGATGTGGAATTCACCATAGAGAAAAGAAAGCTTTATATCTTACAAACGCGTTCGGGTAAGAGGACGGGATTTGCAGCCTTGAAGATCGCTGTGGATATGGTTGAGGAAGGGTTGATAGATGAGGATGAAGCCCTTTTGAGGGTTGATCCAGAACAACTCAACCAATTATTGAGGCCTATCTTTGATCCTGAGGAGAAGAAAAGGGCCGAACGCGAAGGCAGAATAGTGGCTCGAGGTTTACCAGCTGGACCTGGGGCTGCGAGTGGCCGAGTGGTCTTTTTCCCCACGGATGCTGAAGAATGGGCGGCAAAGGGTGAGGAAGTGCTTCTAGTTCGAATTGAGACATCTCCCGAGGACATACGGGGTATGAGCGTGGCTCAGGGAATCCTTACAGCAAGAGGAGGGATGACTTCTCATGCCGCTTTGGTAGCGAGACAAATGGGGAAGGTGTGTGTGGTAGGGTGTGAAGCACTAAAGATCGACTATGTGACAAGGCAGATGGAGGTGAACGGTAAGTTAATAAAAGAAGGGGATTATCTTTCCATTGATGGAAGCACAGGTGAGGTGATCATCGGGAGGTTAAAGACTCAACCTTCGGATGTGCTTAGAGCCTTAATGGAAGGTGAAGAAAAGGTCGAGAGTGAAACTTTCAAAATTTATAAAAAACTTATGCAGTGGGCAGATAAGCGCCGAAGGTTAAAGATAATGGTAAACGCTGATAGGCCAGATCAAGCCCGTTTAGCTTTAGTCTTTGGAGCAGAAGGAATAGGACTATGCCGGACGGAGCATATGTTCTTTGAAGGTGAAAGGATTTATGCGATGAGGGAGATGATAATCGCTGAGGATTCTGAGTCCAGAAAAAGAGCGCTTGAAAAGCTTTTACCCATGCAAAAAGAAGACTTTAAGGCCCTTTTCCGGGTCATGAAAGGGCTTCCTGTAACTATTCGGACCTTAGATCCACCTTTACACGAGTTTTTGCCTCATGGAGAACGCGAAATAGAAGAAGTGGCTCGGAAATTGGGAATTGCGCCAGAGGAATTAAAGGCTAAAGTCGAAAGTTTAAAAGAAGCTAACCCTATGCTCGGTCATCGAGGGTGTCGTTTAGGAATAACCTACCCTGAGATCACCAGGATGCAAGCTCAAGCTATTTTTGAAGCGGCCTGTGAGGTGAAAAAGGAAGGCATTGAGGTTTACCCTGAAGTGATGATTCCTTTGGTTGGTCATGTTAAGGAGCTCAGGGATCAGAGAAGAATTATAGAAGAAGTGGCCGAAGAAGTATTTACGAGATATGGGGTCAGGGTACCTTATAAAGTGGGAACCATGATCGAAATAGCCCGAGCAGCGATTACCGCGGATGAGATTGCTCAAGAGGCCGAATTTTTCTCTTTTGGGACAAACGACTTGACCCAAACTACCTATGGGATAAGCCGGGATGATATAGGAAAATTCTTAAAGATCTATATCGAAAAGGGCATCTGGGATTTTGATCCATTTGTGCGTCTGGATACAAAAGGAGTAGGACAACTTATGGAAATAGCGGTGAAAAAGGGTAGGGGAGCAAGACCCGATATCAAACTTGGAATTTGTGGAGAACACGGGGGAGAGCCCTCTTCAGTGGAGTTTTGTCATAGAATAGGCCTGGATTACGTAAGTTGTTCTCCTTTGAGGATACCCATTGCCAAATTAGCTGCGGCACAAGCGGTGGTGAAAGAATCAAGAAAAGTGGAGGTGGATTAAGAGACCGAATTAGATGAAAGTATTGCTTCATATTTGTTGTGCCAACTGTTTAATATATCCCTTCCGAGTGTTAAAAAAGGAAGGAAGGGATATAAGTGGATTTTTTTATAATCCCAATATTCACCCTTATCAGGAATACATAAAGAGAAAGGAGTGTTTAAAAAACTATGCCCAGATGATAGACCTTCCGATAATTTGGGGTAAGGACTATGAATTAGAGAAATTTATTCAAGCTGTAGTATTTCGGGAGCATAAGCGTTGTGAGATTTGTTATTACTTAAGGCTTGAAGAAACAGCAAAAGTTGCAAAGGAGAACAACATTGATGCTTTTACCACTACGCTTCTTTATAGTAAATATCAAAAATTCAATTCTATAATAGAAATTGGACGTTCCTTGGGAGAAAAATATAACTTGATGTTTTTGGAAAAAGACTTTAGAGAAGGTTGGAAAGAAGGTATTCAAGAATCTAAACGATTAGGTCTTTATAGGCAACAGTATTGTGGATGTATATATAGCGAAAAAGAACGATACATGGGGAGGGAAGTTAAAAATGGGGACGTTTGAATGGTTTGGCAAATTTATAATACTTTTTGGAGTTTTATTGATAATTATTGGACTCGGTGTTTTGTTTGTGCCTAAAATACCCTTTATAGGAAAACTTCCGGGCGATATTTATATAAGAAAAGGGAACTTCCACTTTTATTTTCCTATAGTAACTTGCATTTTATTGAGCATCCTCCTCACCATTCTCTTTTCCATTTTTTCAAAAAGATAAAAACCAACCTGCCAAAAAGCATAAAAACATCAAATTTCTCAAAAAGTTTACATAATATTTCTTATACGAACTTTTATTATTTCCCCACTAATGGAACCTTGGTGGATGGTAAGGATTCCTACGGTGTTTTCTTGGGCGTAAATTCTATCGGTTGGGGAGCCAGGATTGAAGAAAAGGATCCCCCATCTTTTCTCATTATTCCAATGATGAGTGTGCCCATGGACGATGCAGTGAACCTCTTCTCCGAGGAAGGCTTCATATAACCTTTCCTCAATTCCCGAAGGAGGTCCCCATCCGTGAATAAGGCCTATCTTTACTCCTTCAAACTCTAAGATTTCCTTTTTGGGTAAAATCTCCCTTATTTTCCCATAGTCCATATTCCCACATACGGCTTTTACGTTATTTTTCATAAATTTCTTTAAATATTCGTAAATTTCTATATTAACGAAATCCCCTGCGTGAAGGATCCAATCGCAATTTTTAAAGTAATTTCTTAAAATTTCTTCAAATTCCGGGGTGACCTTTTCGAGGTGTGTATCTGCCAAGACCCCTATTTTCACCATCTTTGTCCTCCTTTAGGGCAAGTTGAATGGCAATTTTGGTTTAGTGGAGAGTATTTTTGAGCCGAGCTTTTGGTATTGATTTTTGAGATTTTGTAATTCTTCTTCTCTTCCGTTTAGAAATAGCCATCTATAAAGTTTAAGATGACATTTTTCTAACTTATAAGGTTTCTCATCTAAGAGTTCTTCTGCGTCTTTTAAAAACTGAAGAGCCCTTTCGGTGTTCCCCTTGAGTTTTTCGATTTCGCCTAACGTTAATTTTGTGAGGATGAGTCCGCGGATGTCTTTGGTTTCGGAGAATAACGTTAAAGCCTTTTCGAGTTTCTTTCTCGCCTCTTCTAACTCGTTTATCATTTTGTAAGCATTACCTTCGGCCCAAACCGTCCAAGCATAAGAAACCTTGTCGCCTATTTGAGCGTATAAATCGGTGGCCTTTTTAAAATTTTCGAATGCTTCTTTAAACTTCCCCTTCATCCTATAAGCATTTCCTATCCCACAAAAGGAATAAGCCATTCCAAAAATATCGTTTATTTCTGAAAATAACGAGTTGGCTTTGCTGTAATGTTTAAAGGATAATTCATATTCCCCCATTACCCGAGTAGTACCTCCTAAGCCGCAATGGCAATAACCTTGTCCCTTAAGATCTTCAAGTTGTTCATATATAAAAAGGGCATCTTTGAAGGTTTCTTTTGTCTTTTTCAACTCGCCTTGAACTCTATATAACCCTCCCAACGCCCATAAACAAAAGGCTTCTCCCTCGGGATCATCATATTCTTCATAAATGGTAAGGGCTTCCATGAAGTTACGCTCGGCCTCTTTAAGTTTTCCTAACCCCCGTTGGGCAAGACCTAATCCGAGTTTGCAATCGGCGATCTCCAATTCGTCCTTTAACTTTTCAGCCACTTTTAGAGCTTCAAGATAGGCATTTTCAGCCCTAAAGAAGTCTCCCACCATTCGGTAGCAGTCCCCTACCCTTTTGTTTATCTCTAATCTCCCAAATGGATCTTCCCTTCCTTGTGTTTTTCGGGAATTCAACAAACTTAAGGCTTTTTCATAAATTTCAAGGGCTTCTTTAAATCGAGACGAAGCTCTAAGTTCTTCAGCCTTTTCATAAAGTTCGTCGGGACGCATAGTATCATTTTACCTAGAGGATTGACTTCATTTCAACTTATCGGCAATCTTCAAAAGATGATGAGATTTTTGGCCTTATCTTTTGTTTTATATGGCAAATTCACCCGAAAATTTCCCTGGATCTCCAAGGGGATTTTAAAGGTATGTGCTTTCATTTTGAGTTTTACCAAATTAGGTCGAAATATTCGGAAAGGCCTTTTGGTTTTTGGTTTTGATGATCCTAAACTAGTAAGAAGAAACATTTATTATTTGCTTTTTTTATTTGACCGCTTCCTTTACGGACGATATGACCCTCATTTTTCTTCGAGCTTAAAAGAATGTTTAGAGATAAATGGGCTTGAAAGTTTAAAACAAGACCTCTCTCCATCTAAAGGGGCGATTCTTTTGACCATCCATAAGGGTAATTTCCCTTGGAGTATTGCAAGAGTGGCTCAGGAAGTGAAGGTTAACGTAGTTTTGAGGAATTTCAAAAACAAGGCGATTGGAAATTTTATAGAAGAAGCTTTTAAATACGCTGGAATAAAAATGATAGAGCAAAAAGGAAGCCTTTTCAAAGTGAGAGAGGCTTTAAAGAGGGGGGAGTTAGTTGTTTATCTTGTAGATCAATATTTTTTTAACCTTTCTCGTAGTGAGCGTTCTCAGGTTCTTAAGGAATGGTTGCATTTTTTGCGGGTTCGGTTTGGGGTTCCTCTTTTTTACGGCCGGATTTCCGAAGAGGTGGGAAAAGTGAAGGTGGAGATTTTTCCTCTTAAGGACTTGAACGCCTTGAATTCCTTAATATTTGAGGATATTTACAAGGAACCCCATAATTGGTTATGGTGGTACAGGATAGGCAAAAAAGATGGAATTTCGGAGCTGGTTGATTTCCCATTTGGAAAAAAGACTTAGTAAGGGTTATAAAGATATAAAGGTTAATAAGGAAGATAAAGTCCACGAATTTAAAGGGTTTTATCCTGACATAATTCTCGCAAGTTACGGGATTACAGTAGGACTCATGCAGGTAGAAACTGAAGAGACATTGGAGGACAAGGAAAGAATAACATTATGGAAAAAGCTTGCTGGTTTAGGTCCCCGTTTAATCCTGATGGTTCCTCATCATATGAAAGCTAAAGTTACTGAAATACTTTGGAATGAAGGACTAGCAGGTAAGGTTTCAATCGCTACTTATGAGTTGGTAATACATTTGTGATGGGGGAGTATGAAAAATATAAAGAGGCCTTTTTGGGATCAATCATGGGAGTGGCGATAGGTGATGCTTTTGGAAGACCCTTTGAGGGTTGGACGTACGAACTAATCCTTAAACGAATTGGTTTGATAGAAGAAATGTACCAAGGGATATATTCGGACGACACCGAAATGACCATAGGGATAATAGAGGCAATAATAGAAGACCCCTCTCTTCCACCTGAGGGGATGGCCCGTAGATTTGTGGAAAACTATAACGCTTGGAGGGGTTACGGTCCCCGGACGCATTTGGCCATTCGGAACCTCAAAAAAGGTGTATCTTGGGACCGAGTCGGCAGTGACAGTTGGGGTAATGGGGCAGCCATGAGGGTTTCTCCAGTTGGTTTGTTTTATTATGATGATCTGGAGAAGGTAAAGGAGAAGGCCGTTTTAAGTGCCATTATCACCCATAAACATCCCGAGGCAATAGCCGGAAGTGTTGCTCAAGCGATGGGAGTCGCCCTTCTTACCCGAAAGGTGGCGAATGAGGATGATTTTTCTTTTCAAGAAATGATAGATCTCATAATCGAAACAACCTTAAATATTTCTCCAGTTTTTTCACAGGAAATGGAAAAACTGAAAAATATTCCCTTTTGCAATACCTTGCGTGAAAAAGCGGCTTTTTTAGCTAGTAAATTCCCCTGTGATGTAAGTGCCAAGGGAAGCGTCCCGGTGGCTTTTGCTTCTTTTTTGATGTCTTCGAGCTTCAAGGAGGCGCTTCTCATAAGCGTTAACGCAGGAGGCGATACCGATACAATTTGTTCAATGACCGGTGCTTTGGCAGGTGCCTATTACGGCTTCTCATCTATTCCTTCGGATTGGTTGGAAAAACTCGAAGACGGACCAAAAGGGAGAAGGTATATTTTGAGTCTTGCCCAAAAACTTTATGAGACGAAGTTCCATGAAAAGGGCCGTTTTTCTTGACCGGGATGGGACGCTTATAGAAGAGATCGAATTTTTGAGCGATCCCGCTCAAGTAAGGGTTTTGGAGGGAGTTCCGCAAGCCCTTAAGCTTTTTCGAGAAATGGGATTTTTGATCATTGTGATAAGCAATCAATCGGGGGTGGGAAGGGGTTATTTTGACTTAAAAGCGGTTGAAATGGTTAATGAAAAAATAAGGGAGCTTTTACGCCGAGAAGGAACCGATGTGGACGACATCCTTTTTTGTCCTCATGCTCCAGAGGAAGATTGCATGTGCCGAAAGCCAAGGCCCGGACTATTGTTGGAGGCCGCGTTGAGGTATGGTATCGATCTAAAAAGGTCTTATATGATAGGCGATCGAGATAGCGATGTAGGGGCTATAGCTTCGGTAGGAGGAAAGGGCATATTGGTGCTTACGGGGTATGGAGAGGAGACCTGGCGTAAATGGCGATGGGGACACAGACCCAATTTCGTTGCTCGGGATCTTTTGGAAGGGGCTTATTGGATATTAGCTAAAGAAATAAAGGAAGGTCTAAGGATGTTAGACGAAAAGATCATAGAGGTAATGGTTTGCCCGATTTGTAAAGGTAAGGTTTTTTTGAAAGAAAAAGGCCTCTTTTGTGAGGTTTGTAAGCTTCTTTACCCTATTGAAGAGGGGATTCCCATTATGATTCCCGAAGAGGCCATTAGGATGGAGGAAGAGGATGAGCGAAAGGCCCGTTAACTTCCACGCTGAAGATGGGGTACTCCTTGAGGGGCTTCTGGATGAAGAGGGTGAAAAGGGTACCTTGATCCTCCTTCATCCTCACCCTCTTTATGGGGGTGAGATGCATAATCCGGTCATTAAGATGATGAAAAAGACGGCCACAGAAGAAGGATTTTGTAGCTTAAGGTTCAACTTCCGAGGAGTAGGAAGGAGTCAGGGAAGTTACGGAGAAGGAGTGAAGGAAAAGGAGGATCTTGAAGGCGCTTTGAATTTCCTTCTTTCTTTAAATCTTAAAAGGCCTTACATAGTAGGAGGATATTCTTTTGGAAGCATCATAGGAACGGAGGTCAGTTTGGAAGATGAGCGCATCGATGGGCTCATTTTGGTCTCCCCTCCCCTTTTGATGTACAATTTTTCCCCACTTTTGAGTTTTAAAAAGCCGAAACTTATAATTGCGGGAGACAGAGATTACATATGTCCCATTGAGAATTTGAAAGGCCTTTACGAAAAACTACCAGAACCCAAAATGCTTCACATCATTGAGGCCTGCGATCACTTCTATTCTTGGGGTATGCATGTAGCGGTTTCTAAACCCTTAAGGGATTTTCTAAGGAATTATTTTTAAATGGGATGCCTATTGAAATTCCGGGTCCGAGGGTAATTGTAGTAGAGAAAGAACTTAAATTAAATGAGGAATTTTTTATAAAAGGTCCTTCCTTTCGAGCTTTGCTTTTACGAGAGCCAAGAAGAGGCGAGGCGATAACGGTTGTTGACCTTAAAGGAAGGGAATTTAGAGCGCGTTTATTAGAAATAACTCCTGAGAAGGCAAAGGCCGTAGTTTTTGAGGAACAATTACGTACGGAACCCTCCTTTGAACTTTGGCTACTTCAAGCACTCCCTGACAAAGAGAGGATGGAGCTCATCATTCAAAAAACGACCGAATTGGGCGTTCATGTGATCATACCCTTTAAATCCTCTCGATCTATAAGTCTTGAAGAAAGAGAAGCCCGTCAAAAGAAAGCCCATCGGTGGCCTCATGTAGCCTTAA
>Ga0105158_1000029_pt1 | contig 64239 bp, 60 predicted proteins | sample LHCtaG_FD_81567 | JGI IMG/M metagenome (GOLD analysis project Ga0105158, IMG submission 81567) | Hot spring microbial communities from Little Hot Creek, USA to study Microbial Dark Matter (Phase II) - LHC4sed_matched | ecosystem: Environmental > Aquatic > Thermal springs > Hot (42-90C) >...
ATCCCAAACATGCCCTCCAATTAAAACTGTAAATCCATACTTTCTACCCACTTCCTTTACTGCCTTAATTGCATCTAAAAGCTTTGAAGTTGGAACAGCTATATCTTCTATTAACATAAGCTTTTCAAAACTTCCATACTCCTTCGAGCCTAAGTTTATGGCTAAAGGATAGAAGGCTCTTCTTAATGTAAGAAGTCCCTTTTCTTCAGCTTCCTTTTCGCTTAAAGCGAATTCAACATGAGTTGCTTTAGCTTTCTTCATTATTTCCATCAAGACTTCTAAATGCCTTTTAGAAGATTCAATAAATGATTCCAATCCTATTATAAGCATATTTCCTCTTCCTTTTACATTTATTCCCATAGTCTCCTTCCCCATCTTAACAACATCTTCATCAAGAAATTCCGTTATTACTGGAAAGAGCCTTCTTTTTTTCATATCGTTAATCGCATTCATAGCTGCTTCAGGAGTCTCAAAGAAAGCAGAAACAAATATGATATTTTCTGGCATAGGAATTATTTTAAGGATAGCTTTAGTAACTATTCCTAGCGTTCCTTCGCTACCTACTATAAGCCTCACAAGATCGTAGCCTTGTCTAGATTTTAATGTTTTAGCTCCTAATTTAACTATGCTCCCTTCTTCATTTGGCAAAGCTACTTCAAGTCCTAAAACCCAATCCTTCATTGTTCCATATTTTGCTCCCTTCATTCCTCCAGCACCTGTATTTATAGCTCCGCCTACAGTTGCAGCCTTTATTGATGCTGGATCTACAGGAAACATGTATCCTTCTTCAGCTAAGGCATCGTTTAAATCGATTAATTTAACTCCCGGCTCCACTATAGCGTATCCATCTGTTATATTTATTTCCTCAATTTTATTCATTTTTGAAAAGTTCATAATAATTCCATTTCTTGGCGTTGAAGATCCGCTTAGCTCTGTAGAAGCTCCTTGAGGGAAAATTTTCACATCGTGCTTATAGCAAATCTTTAATGTATCTGAAATTTGCTTTGCATTTTCTGGAATAACAAGAGCTATCGCTTTACCAATTTTTCCAATAGCATTTTTAGAATGCAAGCTTAAAATTAATTCATCAGTGAAAACATTTTCACTTCCAAGAATTTTTTTTAACTCTTTTACAACTTCCATTAAAATCACCTGATGAATCTCAATACTAATTAATTTTATTTTTATGAATCTAATTGTTATATTAATAAAATTCTTGTTAATAAAGGTTTATTTTTTATTAAAATTACTTTCGAATAGCGATAGAAGCTATAAACGCTAATCCAGCAAAGAAGATAAACAAATAAAAGGATGCGGTAAAACCCCAATTATCAATGACATAACCCATAAATAAAGGTGATGTAGAAGCGATTAATTGAGAGGCACCATACATAAACCCTATTGAAGCTCCGCTTCTTTCAAATCCAACAAGCTCAGAAGCATAAATAAAGGCTACTGGAAAAGTTGAAAAAATACCTACACCTATAAAGGGAAGAAAAATTAATGAAATAATCCCTTTCGAAATAGGGAATCCAGCTAAAAGAAACTTAATAAAAGCATAGTTAAAATAAATATTTTCTTTCTTCCTATTTTATCGGATAATGCTCCTCCTAAAGGTTGAGCAATTACGCCTGAAATAAGCATTAATGCTGTAAGCATTCCTGAATGAAAAATACTTTGGCCTTTAACAACAAAGTAAGAAGGGAGAAAAGATACAAGGCCTTCATAAGCCATATCCCTCATTGATACCGCGAAAGTTAATAAAATTAAAGGTAAAGTTATGCCTTTCGCAAATCCCTTAACAGGCTGAATAAAGGGTTCTTCAAGCATTCGCCATAAGATTATAGCCATAACTATAGCTGGTATAAAGAGAAGAAACAAACCTAGTCTCCGCTCTATTATCGTTGCAAGAAAACCTATCGCTATTGGAGCGAGGAAATGCCCTATGCTTCCGCCGATACCGTGAATTCCTAAAGCGTTCCCCCTATTTTCCTTAGAACTTTTTTCTTAGAACTCATCTCAAAACCCTTAAGTATATCATAATGCAAGCTATAAAGCCTAAAAAGGTTGATTTAAGCTTTTCCCATATTAAAGCTAGCCTTCTAAAGCTTGTTAGCTAAGCAAAGAACCTTTCAACGCATCCTTTCATAAGCCTATATGCTTTTACATCAAGCCTATAAGGTCTTCCAAGCTTACTTCTAGGATTTCTGGCCATATCAGTCTTTATCCCTTTCTTTCTAAGGTATGCTCTTATATCGCCGCTATCATAAGCTGTATCGCCAATAAGCTCTTTAAGCCTTTTCATAGCTCTGCCAACACCATGCTTTACGCCTTTTAAAAGGCTTTTAAGCCTTTTGCTATCATGACCGCTTCTTGTTTGAATGCCTATAGGAAAGCGATACTAAAGCATAAATTTTTGTTCTTTTTTATAATCATCATAGCATACGCACCCCTCTTTTTAGCCTTTAAAGTTGGGCTATCTACAGCTACCCTATCATGGCTTCTCACGGATGCTAACTCCTTGAATACTCTATCCCATACGCCTTCAGCCCGCCATCTCTTAAGCCTCTTCCAAGCAGTCTTATATAAGCCGCAGCAAATGGGCATATCCATCCATCTACATCCAGTTATGAGAACATATAGGATCCCGTTTATCACCCGTCTATCATCAGCCCTAGGCCTACCAGCCCCAGCCTTAGGAGGAAACAGATGCCTAATAAGCTCCTATTCACAATCGCTAAGCTCGCGAAACTCCATACAAAACCATTCTCAGAAAAGTGCTGTGTTGAATGATTTTTAGGCTTTTCATGCCTTCCTCTGCTTAAGGCCTTTTTACATTTATGGCATTTGGATTTAGGCTTATAAAAATATAGGCTTACCTTTAAAAGCTTTAACCATATTAAGCCATTTTTTAGCCATAACGCCAAATAGCCTTTTAAGGCAAGAAAGGATGGCTTCAACTTCCTCCTTACTATAGCCAACGATGTAAAGAAGTTGCCTTTTAAATTCAAGCTTTAAATCTTCAGCCTCATTTAAGGCTTCAGTTTGAAGATATTTTTGCGCTCGCCTATATGCTTCATGCATATCCTCAATCACATGCATTGGTAAAAGCAAAACAAGCCTAAACGCCTTAAAGAAACATCAGCCGTTATTTTAGAGCCTCTAGCCAAATTCCTATACCAACGCTTAACATCCTCATCCAAAAACAAATAGGCGTATTTAGCCCTATTCATGAAAAAATTTTTAGAAGAATATAAAAAAAGGACCCACCACAAAATCGTGGTGGGGCCGAAGGGATTTTCATGGTCTAAATGACCAATTTGAACCCTCGACTTCCGCCATTTTGCCTACGGGTTTCTTCGCTCCTGAAATTCTTCATCCCTTTTTTAGGTCGGTAAACCCGTAGTTTTAATTTCTGGAGCCCTTGGCGGATTTTTCATCTGTCGTCATACCTGGCTAGAGTCCGCCATTTTTGCCTACGGCCCCAACTTCGGCCCCAAATTAAAGTTTGCAATAAACATATTTATTAAATTTTCTATTTTTAATGAGGGAATTAAAAATTTAAATGGATTTTAAATGGTTAAGCTTTTTCTGCAGCATATAGCTCCTTTATATCTTCTAATAAATTTTGGGCAGTTGCCGCATTCAGTTACTAAAACTGGAGCTTTATCCTCTGTGCATACAACAACTTCAATTGTTATAACTCTATATTTTGGAGGTTCAGGTTCCACCCCATAAATTTTTATAAAACTTTCTAATGGTAAAGGAGGTTTAAATATATCTTCAACATCAACAACAAGTTTTATTACTCTAATAGGTGTATAAACGTATTCTCCAATTTTTTCAAGAACCATATGCTTCAGGCTCCTTTCCTCTTTTAGCTAAAACTTCAAGCCAAGGATTATTTTTAAAGAAGGAGGGTAATTCCCCAATTGAGGTTTCCTGTTTTATTTGAGGTTTAACTTCAGTTATTTTCTCCTCTTTTATTAATGGAGTTTTTATTAAGCCTGCTTTTAATTTTAAAATCTCATTTTTTAATGCATCTACTGCGCCTTTAAGAATTATATAGTTTTCCTTTAATTTTTTTAATTCAATTTTTAATTCCTCAATTTTTTTCTCATAATTCTCTTTAACAATTAATTGTTTTTTAATGAATTTAGCTGGAACAACCTCTTTAACTTCTTTTTCATCATAAGTTAATAATCCTAATCCATGATTTTGAAGTATTTCACTATCAATTATTGAGGCGTAAACTTTAGGTAAAGCAAGATAAACTTTATTTGAATATTCAAATTTTTGTATTGCTTTTAAAGCTGAATTTAAAATCGCATTTTTATCTAAAATTTCCTTTCCAGATAAAATTTCAATTGATAAAATAGAGTCGCTAACCTTAAAAGTTAAATGATTTTCCCCTTCTTCAATGCATGAATATTCCTTAAAAAGATTTTTAATTTTTTCTCGAATTAATTGCTCGATCAAAGCAGTTTATTCCATCCTTCCATTCTTTCCCAGCTCCATTCATAATCTTGTGGAACAGCATAACCATATATTATGCAGCCTCTCCAAACTGAATATTGAGGAAATTCAGTCATTGTTGCTTCAACTTCTTCAATTCCCTTTTCCTTTAATAAAAGCTTTATTTTAGTTGTTGCATCTACTGCTATTCCTTCAATATTTTCTGGAACCTTCCAACTAAAGTTTCCTCCTGAAAGCAATATTTGCTTATATAAATGTGGTTGAAGCTCAATTGGGCATCTTTCAATGGATTCTATTATGGCTTCTCCAAAATCAAGCATTCCTTTAAAAACCATGTCTCCAATTTTAATATCTTTAGGTTTAGGCATTCCTCTGGTAAAGAAGCTTTGATAAATTTCATGATTTGGATTAAAAACATATTCTCCTATAAGAAATCTCATCCATGCATCCTTTCCCATTTCTATTGTTATTCTTGTGCCTGGAATTTTAAATTCAATCATGAATTTTTCAGGGTTTCTTTTAGCTTCTTCAATAGCTTCCTCTAAGTTTGCTGGAATAAGCCCAAGATTTTCTTTAACTTTTCTAATAAAAGCTTCTTCTCTAGCTAAATCTCCATAACCTAAATCTTTAAGTATTTCCCCTGTTAAAGCATTTGCATCTCCTCCACCTCTATTTACAGCTACAATAGCATTTTTAATTGGATATCTTGAAATTGGGCATATTTGCGTGTTGCCATGACCAGACTCTATAACAACGCATGTAGTTGCTTTATGGGCTATGGCTACAGCCAAAGGTTGCTGAATTATTGTTGCTGCTTTAATTAAAGGTTCCTCTTCATTAATTTTTTTATATATTTCAAAAAGTTTTTCATACATATATTTTGGTGATACCGAAGATAAAGAAGCTACAACATAAAATCCTTGAAAATCCTCTCTTGAGGGTTTAAAAAATTTAAGGCTATAACGTGATATTTCCTCAACAACACGCCAAGCTTTTTCATCATCTTTTTTTATTACACCATTTTTCATCGGATAAATTAATTTTGAAAGATCTTCGCTTGATTGAAGATATAATGGAACTTCATCTCCAACAACAACTTCCTTTGAAGCTTCAAAAGCCTTATACATTATTGAATCTTTATCTAAAAAATAACCTCTATTATGGATTATTTTTGGTATTTCCCCGCATGTAATTGGTCCAAATTTAAAATCGCTTGTTCCATAATCAGCACCGAAAGTATACGCTTTTTTATATTCTTCCTCCTCTTCAATCATTTTTTATTTTCCCACTCTCCTCCCCCTTTTTAATCAATCTTTTTCTTCTTTTCTTCTTTTTTCTATAACCAGTTTTTCACCTTCTATTTTAACTGTTACTTCTTCATTAGGTTTAAATGGGAAAGATGAATCTTTTACAATGTCAGCTGGAATATAAATTAAACCTGTTTTTCCACGTTTATTTGGAACAAGAATTTTAGCTTTTCCTTTAAGCATAATTTTCACCATGTAATATACAATGCAAAATATATTAAAAATGGTATATAAAAATTTATATATTTCAAAAGAGCAAACTGATATTGTAGAAAGATTTCTCATTAAATAAATATATTGATATATTGAAATGTTAGAGGCTTTTACAACTTGAGCTCTGAAGAAAAAGAGAAAATTTATCAAAAAACTCAAAAACTTTTAGATAAAATAATTAGTGAATCGCATAAGGAGTTAACGCCTGAAATTGACTCTACAGGCGAAATAAAATATCGTGAAATTGAAGAGCATTTAGATAAAAATCATCGTGAAGATTATTTAGCTAAACTTTTAAATTTTGATATTCTTCAAAAAAAGTTTTATGATAAAATAATTGTTTGCCCCTTTTGCAATTCAAAAAATACTGGTGTTCGTTTGCATTGTCCAAGCTGCAATTCAATAAATATTGAAAGAAAAACCTTGATGGAACATATTCCATGCGGTGCCATAGATAATGAAGATGTATTTAAAAAGGGGGAATCATGCCCCAATTGTGGTAGAAAAATTGTTGAAAGCGATCTTCGTAAATTGGGATCTTGGTTTCAATGTAACACATGTCATACAAGATTTGATGAACCTGTTTTAACTAATTTTTGTAGAAGTTGTAAAAGAGAATTTGGTTTTAAAGAAGCTAAACTAGAAAACATTTACTCATATGTTTTAAATCCTGCTGCTGAAGAAGAATATAAAAGGAGATTTGTTCTTTTAGCACCTGTAAAAAAGTTTTTAGAAGATCTTCAATATAGGGTTTCTATGCCTGGAAAACTTACTGGAGAATCTGGAGCTGAACATCAATTTAGTATAGTTGCTTTAAAAAATTCAAATGGAGCAAATGAAACTTTAGTTTTGGATGTTTTTTCATCAAATAATACTGTTGATGAAACTCCTGTGGCAGCTATGTTCGCTAAAATCTTTGATACTAAACCTACAAAAGCATTTTTAATAGCTATTCCAAAAATGAATCAAAATGGGAAAAAACTAGCACAATTATATAAAATAAACGTTATTGAAGCTGAGAAAATCGATGAAGCTGCAGCCAAACTTCTTGAATTTTTAAAACCAAGTTAACTTTTTAAGTTTAAAGTTGCTATAACCTCATCATTTTCTTTAGAAATTTTAAACCCCATTTTTTTGCATAATTGAATTATAGCTTCATTTTCAGGCATAATTATGCCATATATGGTTTCAAGATTTTTTTCTTCAGCTATTCCTATAATCATATCTATAAGCTTTGTTCCTAAACCTTTTCTTTGATATTCATCAGCAACAACAACAGCAATTTCTCCTCTTTTGCCATTAGGCTCCAAAATTAATCTAGCTGCACCAATTTCTCTTTTTTTCCCTTCTTCATTAAGCTCAGCAATAATAGCTATTTCTCTATCATAATCTATATTGCAAAATTTAGCTAAATCTAAATGAGAAAACTCTTTAATTACACGGAAAAATCTAAACCTGCATGTTTCTTTAGATAAACCTTTAATAAATTCTAGTTCAAGCTGTTCATCTTCAGGTCTTATAGGTCTAAGAATAACTTCTGTTCCATTTTTAAGTTTCCAAGGTGTAACATACTTAGTTGGATAGGGAAAAATAACTAGATGGGGATAGGGGTTAGCTTCTTCAATAAACCCTCTATCTATAATTATTCTAGAATCTAAAGCATAAATATTATTTTTTGAAATTGCTAAAGGATTAATTTCTATTTCAGCTATTTCAGGAAAGTCCGCAACTAAATTAGAGAAGCGAACAATAATTTCTTCTAAACTTCGCATGTTGACGGGTGGTTTTTCTCTTAAACCCTTACTTAATGCCTTATAAATTTTAGTTTCTTCCATTATTCTTCTAGCTAAAGTTTGATTTAAAGGTGGAAGACCTATAGAAAAATCGTTAATACATTCTACATTTTTTCCTCCTTGACCAAAAATTATTATAGCGCCGAAATCTTTATCTTTTTTAGCGCCAAGAATTAATTCATAATCTATTTTTTCAATCATTTTTTGAATATAAACACCTTCAAGCTCAATGTTTAAACTTTTCATTTTTTCAAAAAGCTTTTTATATTCGTTTCTAAGTTTTTCTTCAGAATCTATATTTAACACTACACCATCTACATCACTTTTATGAATAATTTTTGATGAAATAACCTTAAGAACAATAGGGTAACCAATTTTTAAAGCAGCTTCAACAGCTTCATCTTCACTTTTAACAAGATAAGCTTCAGCTTTAGGAATTCTATATGCATCAAGAAATTTATCAGCTTCATCCTCAGTTAAAATAAATTTTCCTTCCATAATAGCTCTTTTAATAATAAGTTTTAAATGGTTTTTAGGTGGAGAAAAATCTATTGGAAGCTCTTCTGGAGTTTCATATAAAAGCTCAAGATTTCTTTTATAATTATACATATACATATATGTTTTAACAGCTTTTTCTGGAGTATGATAAGTTGGTATACTATTTGCATAAAAAAGTTTTCTAGCTTCCTCAGCTTCATCACCACCCATCCAAACTGTTAAAATTGGTTTAATTCTTTTTTTAGCTATTTCAACAATTTTTTTAGCTAATTCAATAGATTGAGCAGCACCCTGAGGTGTATAAATAACTATTATACCATCAACATTTGGGTCAGATAAACATATGTTTAAAACTTTTTCATATCTTTCAGCATTTGCTTCTTCCATTATATCTATTGGATTTCCTTTACTCCAGTAAGCTGGTAAAATTTTTTCTAAAGCATCTATAGATTCTTTTGAAAGCTCAGCTAATTCACCTCCATAATCTATTATTGCATCTGAAGCCATAACTCCTGGGCCGCCAGCATTGGTTATAATAGCTATTCTTGCGCCTTTAGGAAGATTTCTTGAAGATAAAACACTGGCGCAATTAAATAAATCTTCAATTTCATCTACACGAAGTAAACCAAGCCTTTTAAAGGCTGCATCATAAACTTTAAAGCTTCCAGCTAAAGCACCTATATGGGATTGAACAGCTTTAGCGCTTTCAGCATATTTTCCAGATTTAAGAATTATAATTGGTTTTGTTCTAGCAAAGCTTCTAGCTGCGCTAACAAATTTTTTAGTTGAACCAATGCTTTCCATATAAATAATTATGCTTCTAGTATATGGATCTTCACCAAGATAATTTATTAAATCTCCAAAATCAATATCAAGCATTAAACCTAAAGAGGCAAACATGCTAAATCCTATTTTAGCGCTTACGGCCCAATCAAGCATAGCTGAACCTAAAGCTGCGCTTTGAGAAATAAAAGCTATTTCTCCAGGTTCAGGAGTAACTCTTGAAAAAGCAGCATTTAAAGCTATATGAGGTCTAATAAAACCTAAACAGTTTGGTCCAAGAATTCTAATACCATATTTTTCTTGAAGTTTTTTTACTTCTTTTTCAAGTTCAGCCCCTTCAACCCCTGCTTCTCTAAATCCAGCCGATATAATAACAGCTCCATCAACACCCTTTTGACCGCATTCATCAATTATTTTAGGAATAGTTTTTGCTGGAGTAGCTATAACAGCTAAATCAACATGCTCTGGTACATCAAGTATGCTTGGTAAACATTTCATTCCCATAACAAATTTTTTATTAGGGTTAATAGGATAAATAACCCGTTTCTCTTTGCCTAAAAGAAGATTCTTCATTATTTGCTGTCCAATAGATCCTTCTTTTTCAGTTGCTCCTATAAATGCAACTGTTTTTGGGTTAAACATATTTTCTATTTTTCCCATTTCCCTCATAACAAAATATAACCTCAAAAAATAAAAATTTATTTACTTTTCAAAACCTTTCCATTCAACTTTAAATTTATAATCTAAATTAAACAGGCTTAATATTTTTCCAACTATGTAATTAACTAAATCATTTATTGTTTTAGGTTTATGATAAAAAGCTGGTGAAGCTGGAAAAATAATCGCTCCAGCTTTAGCAGCTTTAACCATATTTTCTAAATGAATTAAATTTAATGGTGTTTCTCTAACAACAAGTATTAAAGGTCTTTTCTCCTTTAATGTTACATCTGCTGCTCTTAAAATTAAATTGCTAGAATAACCTAAGGCTATTCCAGCTAAAGTTTTCATGCTGCATGGAATAATAATCATTCCATCAGTTTTATAGGAACCGCTTGTAATTAAAGCTTTTAAATCATTTTCTTCATAAAATTGATTGGCAAGCTTTTTAAGATCCTCCTTTGATAATTCATTTTCAAAATTAAGAATTTCTTCAGCAGTTTTGGTTATAATTAAATGAGTTTCAACATTCATATCTTTTAATGCTTCAAGCAATTTAACTGCATATATTGTTCCGCTTGCTCCTGAAATACCTATAATTAATCTCATTTTTGTTTCATCTATTTAACAACTTTATTCAATAGCAAGCCTTTTAGAGGCTACTGGTCTAACCCTAACTAAAACAGCTCTATTATATTTTGGGCTAGCTATTATGGCTTCTCCTTTGCCTAAGGAAGGTAAAGTATCCCATAAAGATTCTGGAACGTTACCTGTAGATTCTTTAAGCACATTAATATTGCTTGTTGAACTCATTCTATGCATAATTCTTGTATTGCAAAGCTCTAAAAGCTCAGAAGGTAAATGGGAAGGTTGCTGAGTTACTATACCTAAGCATATACCTCTTTTTCTACCTCTTCTAGCAATCTCTAAAATTAACATTAAAGTTGCTAACATTCTATCCCTTTTTTCTCTGCTAATAAAATTATGGGCTTCTTCAAGAATAACAAGTATTTTAGGCGTTTCAGGATTTTCTATTTTAAATCTAAAAAGTTTATCAAGCAAATCTGCTATAACCATATTTCTTACAGCATCTGAAGCATCACTAAAATCTATTACAGAAATTCTTCCTGAAACAAGAATGTCTTCAATTTTTATTGAGGGGTAATCAGCATCCATTAAACCAAGCCTTTCTATTAAGGAAAGTTTACTGTAAAGGCTTGTATGAGCTTCAGCAATAAATTCAGGTAAAGTTGGATTATCTGCTTGAGCTTCTAACCTTTTCCTTAACCTTTCCAAAACAGCTTTTAAAGTAACTTCTCTAAAAGCTGGCGCAATCTCCTCTACTTTTTTTATTAAATCAATAAAGTAAAGCTTCTCCATTTTTGTTAATTCAGCAACTTCAGAAAAAACATCTTTATTTATTTCTGAAAATTTTATTCCAAATCTTTCAGCATTAATTCTTAAGCTTTTTGATGGAGCTGGAACATAAACCTTTAAATCTTTAACACCCTTAGGGGTTTTATTAAAGTCTTTAAGCAAATCAATAAGTTTCTCTGTAGGTTCATCCATTCTAGTATATTCGCCTTCGACATCAAAAACTAAAATTGCTAATCCAGCTTCGCTTGCCTCCTCCATAATAACTTGAATCGTATTAGATTTACCGCTTCCAGTTGTTCCAAATATCCCTAAATGACGTGTTAAAACTGAAGAATCTAAACCTATAATTACATCTGCTTGGGTAGGAAGCTTTCCAAGTTTAATGTCTCCAGCTGCTCCAAGAAATGATTGAACTTTTTCGCTTTCTAAAATTTTTATTGAAGTTCCAGGAGTTGGTCTGCTTAAAACAGCTGTTTGTACATTATTTTTCATCATTGCAGCTAGTTCAACTAAGTAAATTGCATTACGAATTTTTTGCTTTGAATTTTCATTAATTGATGTCGATGGATAATATGGTCCATCAATTACCTGCCCAATATAATGCTCATTTTTAGTTAAATCTATTAGCTCTAAATAAACGCCTCTTTTTAAATTTAAATTTTCTTCAACAGAAATATAGCATGTTGTTGATTTAACTTTTTCAAGCTCCTCATCAAACATTACATATCCTAAAGCTTCATTTGCTTTTAGTTTTTGAGTCAATTTTCCACCTCTTTTTATATCATAATAAAATTAAAATATTGGATTCCAAACAAAAAAGAAGAATGCTATAAATCCAGCAACCATAAGGATTACTGAATGTTTTAATCCAGCTCCAATTGAGCCTTCACCCATTTTTCCAGCAATTAATCCTCCATAAAACCCTTCAATTAAACTTAAATGAAAAAGAATTGTTTCAACTTGATTTAAGTTAACAGCTCCTCCCATAAAGAATCCTCCAGCAGATTGAAGAGTTTCTTGAAGAGAAGCCAACTCCCAAAAAAAGCTTCTAATTAAAAGAATGTCTATAAGAAGAAAAACAAAAAAAGCTATGTAAACTATTGCTATATAAGGTTTTATTTGACTTTGTCTTTCCCGCTCTATTGTTTGAAGTTCATTAATATGTTTGCTTACAGTTTCTAAAACTTCTTGAATTTCCCCTCCAACTTTATGAATTTCAGTTAATAAAACAGCTGTTCTTTTAGCTAGTTTTGTTTCAACTCTATCGCTGAAGCTTTTTAAAGCTTCATCAAATGTTGCGCCCCATGAAAGTTGATTTACAATTCTTTTAAGCTCTTTGGATAATGCACCATACCTTCTTTCTGAAGCAAGCTCTAAAGCTCTAGTTAAAGTTATTCCAGTTCGACCTGCTTCAGCTAATTCCTTTAACATTTTAGGAATATTATTATCTACATCATTTTTCCATCTAGCATCAAGAAAATTTACTACTGCTGGAGGAAAAAGAGATATAATCATAGCTATAAACATTAATTCATCAGGTCTAAAAATCAATTTGATTTTAAAGTAAAATACGCTTAAGAAAGCTGTGAGTATTAGGCTTGCTCCTATAACTCCTGAAGTAACCCAAACAAGTTTTTTTTCAAATTTTGAAACCTTAAGCATAAACATAAAATTCACCTTTTAGGCATTATTCCATCAAGCATAAGAAGAATAATTAATGAAAGAAAGGGAATTAATATATATGATATTAACTGCATAAGTGTTATTATATCGAATCCAGCTATTTTTCCTCCAATTATTCCCATTATAGCCAGCATAACAACTGCTACTAATGGGAAAACCACTAAAATAGCTACATATGCTTCAGCTATTGTTCCTAAGGTATCAACAAGTTTTCTGGCTGATATTCGAGCTGAATCCATAAATGCCTTAGCTGAAGTTAAAAAAAAGCTTGTTAAGTCTCCTCCGGATTTTGAAACTCCTATAACTCCATCTATAAAATCTGAAAACAATTGAGATGGACTTCTTTCTCTTTCAATTTCCATAGCTGAAATAATATCTGTTCCAAATAAATCTACATCACGAATTATATTTTTAGCTTCCTCCGAAGCTACGCTTTTAATTCCTTCAAAAGCAGCAAGAGAACGAATTATCCTTTCAGGTGGTAAACCTGCTTTAGCTAATATAGCCATATGACTAGCTATATAAGGCAACTCTTCCTCAAGAATTCTTTTTCTTTCACTAACAATTAGAGAGGGGTAACCATAAAGAAAAATTAAAGTTATTGAGCTTGCTAAAAGGCTTAACGCAATAGAAATCATAAATGATAATAAAAGGGGGAAACCTAGCATTAAAGCAAAGATAAAAGTTAGAATAAATATTATTGAAAAAGCCAAGGAGGAAAAGAAAAGCATAAAGGCTACATATGCTTCAAATGAAATTTTCATATTAGCTTTAATCAATGTTATTTTTAAATCTTTAAAGAAGGGTAAAATTTTAAAAAGTTTATCACCTATAATTCTGTAGGGGTAAAGGAAAGCTTCTGGCACAGCTAAAACAGATTCCCTATCTTTATTACTTTTTATTTTTAATTTTTTTAATTTTTGAATTTTATTTAAGAGCTTCATTTGCTTTCACATTTATGCGCTTAATCCAAGTTTAGCTTTTTCATAGATTCTTTCAGGATCCATATAGTATTCTCTAACAATTTTTCCAACAGCATCGTATCTTCTAACTCCTATTTTAACCATCCACTCCAAAACAGTTTTTCTTCTTTCAAGTTCAAGATTAACTTTATCTTCTGTAAGCCCATATCTTTCCATAAGCCTTTCTAAAAGAATGCTTCTTCCAGAATAAAGAAACTTATCTAGTTTAGGATCCCATTTATAAACATCATTTATAACTATCTCTTTTGAAACAGGATCCATTCCAATTAATTCAACTACATGACTTAATCTTCTAGCTGTTTTATTAGCTATTCTAACTCTAGTTTGCATAGCTATAACATTTAAAGTTAAAATTAAAGATCTTGGAATATTCATTGGTTCAGATTCAAGCCTATTTATAGCAGCTATAGGTGAGTCTGCATGAATAGATGATAAACCACCATGCCCTGTAGCCATCGCTTGAAATAAAGTAAAAGCTTCAGCTCCTCTAACTTCTCCAACTATAATATAGTCTGGTCTTTGCCTCATAGCAGCTTTTAAAAGATCAAATAAGGTTATTTCAGCTGCGCTTCCTGAAGGACCAAAACCTACTCTTGCAATTGAAGGGATCCAGTTTTGATGTGGTAAATTAAGTTCAGGAGTATCTTCTATAGTTATAACTTTACTGTCTGGAGGAATAAAAGCTGATAAAGAATTTAAAGTTGTGGTTTTTCCTGAGGCTGTTCCTCCACCAATTAAAATATTTGCTTTTTTTTCTATAATAAACCAAAACCAAGCAGCCATTTCTGAAGTTAAGGTATTAAAAGAGATTAAGTCAACAATTGTTAATGGATCGGCTCTAAATCTTCTAATTGTAAAAGTGCTTCCTCTTTTTGTTACTTCTTTTCCAAGCGTTAATTGAATCCTGCTTCCATCCGGTAAGCTTGCATCTAAAATTGGATTAGCTATGCTTATATGCTTTCCAGCAAGATAAGCTAATCTTACAACAAAAGAATCCAATTCTTTTTCTTCAAAAACAATATTTGTAGGAATAGATTCATATTCTCTATGCCATATATATACCGGAATATTGTATCCATCGCATGAAATATCTTCAATCATATGATCATGCATTAAAGGATCTATTTTACCATAATAAATAAAATCTCTAATAATATAATATTCTATTTTGCTTAAGCTTTCAAGTTTAATTTTATATTTTTTAACAACTTCTTTTATTGCTTTCCTTAAATATTCTTCAGCATCCTCTTTTTTAGTTATTCGCTTTAAATCCATATCTAATGTTTCCCTCAAAATTTCAACGATTTTATTTAACTGTTTCTTTTCTTCCTCAGTTAAAGTAGGCTCAATAACAATATATTTTAAACCTTTAGTTTCAGGATCTTTAGCTATAGCTCCATAAGCATAAGGTTCCTTTAATGGAAAAACTTCTTTAAAAGAAATTTCAGTTAATACTTTGCTTGAAGATTTCTCCAACCCTTCCTTAGCTTTCATAATTAAACACCAAAAAGCATTATTTCATTACATTGGTTAATTAAAGTAAAAACCCCCATTTAGCCATGCGTTAATCGAATTAAAATTGTGCTTATAAATAACTTAAGTTTTTCACCTTAATATTTTTTATATCTATCCTCCTCTTTTATAATAAGCTTTAGAGTATAAAAGTAATTTAAAAGAGGTTTAAAACTTTGCTTCAAAACAATTTTATATCCTCTATAGAAATGAAAGCTTTAGAATTAAATACTGAATATTTAGGGGTTTCAACGCTTCAACTTATGGAAAATGCAGGTAAATCTGTAGCTGAAGAAATAGCTAAAAGATTTAAACCTAATTCTAAAATAGTAGTTTTTTGCGGAACTGGAAGAAATGGTGGAGATGGTTTAGTAGCAGCTAGGCATTTAGCAAATTTAGGTTTTAAAGTTTTAGTTAACTTAATTGGTAAAGAAAGCGATTTAAAATCAAGCATAACTATAAAAAATTGGGAAGCTATAAAAAGAATGCTATGGACTATAGAAACGCATGTTTTATCAGATTCCTCAATGATTCATCCATGCGAAAGCGATGTTATAGTAGATGCTTTACTTGGAACAGGCGCTAAAGGTTTTTTAAAGCAACCAATTCTTCAAGCTGTAAAAGCTATAAATGAATCTAAAGGTTTTAAAGTTGCTGTTGATGTACCAACAGGTGTTGATTCAGATACAGGGGAAATTCTTGGTGAAGCCGTTAAAGCTGATTTAACTATAACCTTTCATAAAATTAAAATTGGTTTGAAAAAAGCTGAAGAATATTGCGGTGAAATAAAAGTTGCTGAAATAGGGATTCCTTTAGAAGCAGAATTATTCGCTGGACCAGGAGATGTTGAGCTCGTTAAAAAACCTCGAAGCTTAAAATCTCATAAAGGAGATTTTGGAAAACTTCTTGTAATAGGAGGGAGCCAAACCTATATTGGCGCTCCCACATTTGTTGGTTTAGCTGCTTTAAGAGCAGGGGTAGATTTAGTTTATGTAGCTTCACCAGAGAAAACTGCATATGCTATTTCAACAATTTCACCAAACCTAATTTCAATTAAGCTCTTCGGCAATCATCTTTCGCTTGCAAACCTTGGAGAAATTCAACCTTTAATTAATAAAGTTGATGCAGTAGTTGTTGGACCAGGTTTAGGAATTCATAAGGAAACTGAAGAAGCATTAAAAAAAATATTTAATATGCTTAATGAATTTAAAAAACCATTTTTAGTTGATGCAGATGCCATTAAAACTTTTGGAGAAAGCGAAATTAACCTTAAAACATCAGTTATTTTAACTCCTCATGCAGGTGAATTTGAAAAGCTTACAGGCATAAAACCTTCAACTTCATTAAAAGAAAGAATTAAAGAAGTTAAAGAGGCGGCTAAAAAATTTAAAGTTATAATATTGCTTAAAGGAGGTGTTGATATAATTTCTGATGGAGAAAAATTTAAGCTTAATTTTACAGGAAATCCTGGAATGACTGTTGGTGGAACAGGAGATGTTTTAGCTGGGATTGCTGGAGCCTTTTTAGCTCAAGGATTTAATCCATTTAACTCTGCTGTTGCAGCAGCATTTATTAATGGTGCCGCTGGAGATATGGTTTATTTAGAGAAAGGTTATCATATGGTTTCAACAGATTTAATTGAAAAAATTCCTAAGGCTATTGAGGAGGCGCCTCAATTAAAGTTTTCATTTTATAATCAATTAACCTGATTGATTAAACCTATTATTTCATCATAAATTTTCTTTGCTTCCTCTTTTGTTGAAACACCCTTTATAAGCATATTTCCATTCTTCATAAATGTTATAGAAATGCTATTTGAATAATTAAATGTTAAACCAAAACTCGATTTAAAGTTAACCTTAAATTTTTTGCTTAAGGCTTCAGCTACATGATTTAAATCAAAAAATTTTAATTTTGTTGTTGAAACCATAAAAGAGTTTTTACCGCAAAGTTCTGAAATTAAATGTTCTTCTTCAATTTTTTCACTGGTTTTCCCACCACAAGTTGAGCAAAAATCAGATTTTTTCACTGAAAAAACATCGATGGTAATTGGATTTTCTAAGGAAAGAAATAAAAGCTTATTAGCTAAAGCTGGTGGATGATTTAAAATAAGGTTTACTGCTTCTGAAACTTGAATGCTAGCGATAACGCTTAATACAGGTGGGAAAACTCCCACAGTTTCGCAAGTTGGCAAATTTTCATCATTTATTTTTCCTAAAAAACATTCAAGGCATCCTGTTTTCTTTGGGATTATAGTGGTTGCAGAACCATATGTTTCTATAGCTGAACCAAAAACGTAAGGTATATTAAGGTTAATGCAAGCTTCATTTATGGCATATCTAGGTTCAATTCTATCAAGTCCATCAACAACTATATCAACCCCTTTAACAGCTTCATTGGCTGTGAAACGATTAATCGTTAAGGTTTCAGCTTCTATTTCAATGCTCGGATTTATAGCTTTTAATTTTTTCTCAGCCACCTCAACTTTAGGATAACCTAAAGATGCAACATCATAAAGTATTTGTCTATGCAAGTTTGTTATATCAATAACATCTTGATCAATAATTTTTAAGTAGCCAACACCCATAGCTGCCAATTGAAGAGCTGAAACACATCCTAAACCTCCTACTCCAGCTATAAGAACTTTAGCTTCTTTAAGCTTTTTTTGCCCTTCTAAACCTATTTTTTTCAAAGTTATTTGTCTAGAATATCTTTCTAAATCGCTTATTGAAAGCGTTATTGAGCCTCCTCCAACAGCTGGAATTACAGAAATTTCATCATTATCATTCAATTTTACTTCTTGAAAATTTAAGAACCTAACGTTTCTTCCATTTAAAAGCACATTTATAGTTCTTTTTAAGCTTCCATCCTCATTAAATAAAGCCTGCTTAAATTTTTCTCCAAATTTTTCCTCTAATTTTTCAAGAGTCTCCTTTAATGTTAAAGCTGTAACTTCAACTTCTTTAGTTCCATTAGTAAATTTTGAAAAAATTGATGGAAACTTTACTTTCACTTTTGCCAAACTAATGCGCCTCCCAAAATATTTTCTAAACTTGCAATGTTAGGTTCAACTTCTATAGGTTTTTCTAAATGCCATAATAAAATTTCAGTAGTTTTTAATCCATTTCCAGTGACATAGCATACTATTCGTTCATCTGAATTTATAAAACCGTTTTCAACAAGCTTTTTTAAAGCAGCTATGGTAACTCCTCCAGCAGGCTCTGTAAATATACCTTCGGTTTTAGCTAAAAGCTTTATCGCATCAATTATTTCTTGATCATTTACAGATTCAGCTATTCCACCTGAGCTTTTTATTCTTTTAATAGCATAATTTCCATCTCCAGGGTCACCTATAGCTAAGCTTTTAGCTATAGTGTTAGGCTTTTCTATAGGTGTCACATCATTTAAATTGGATTTAAAAGCATTTACGATTGGAGCGCATCCCTCAGCTTGAGCGCCAGTCACCTTTATTTTAGATTTTTCTATAAACCCTATTTTTTGAAGTTCTTCAAAACCTTTACATATGGCATTTAATAAGGCACCGCTGGCCATTGGAATAATAACATGATCAGGAGTCTCCCATTCAAGCTGTTCGCAAACTTCAAAAGCTAAGGTTTTTGATCCTTCAACATAGTATGGCCTAACATTAACATTCACTATAGCTAAGTCATGTATATCAGCAGCTTGAAAAGCAAGAATATTTGCATTATCATACGTGCCCTTTACAGAAATAATGTTTGCTCCATAAGCTGCCGCTTGAACAATTTTATTTAATTCTGTATCGCTTGGAATAAAAACATAGCAAGGTACACCTGCCTTAGCTGCATGAGCTGCTGTAGCTGCAGCTAAATTTCCTGTCGAAGCGCATCCCACCGCCTTATAATTAAGCTCTAAAGCTTTAGAAACAGCTACTGAAGCGGGTCTATCTTTAAAGGAATATGTGGGGTTTACGCTATCATCTTTAATGTAGAGTTCTTTTAGTTTAAGGAGTTTGCTTAATCTTGTAGCCTTATGAAGTGGCGTAAAGCCTGCTCCTAAATCTATTATGCAAGACTCATTTGTTACTGGAAGAAGCTCTTTATATCGCCATAAAGTTTTTCTTCTTTTTTTAAGAGCATTTTTAGTTAATTCAATGCTATCGTAATCATAGATAACATCTAATGCTCCAAAACATTTTTCACAAATAAATATTTTGCTTGGTGGATAAATTTTTCCGCAATCTCTACATTTTAAAGCTTTAATATAGTTGAGTTTTAATTCCCCCCTATAACATTGTTAACTTTAAATACTCTATTATTCTAATATTAATATTTTTTTGAAATTAATATTCCTATAGGAATATTAATTTTTTAGAAAACATTTTTATTTCTCAAAATCAATAATTTTAACACTACTATTGCTTAAGGTCGCTTAAATTGATGAAAAATAAACCAACTAGAAAACTTAATTGTTTAGGTTTATATTGCCCTGAACCACTGCTTAAAACCAGAGTGGAGCTTGATAAAATGAAAAAAGGAGAAATTCTTGAGATTTTAGTGGATGATCCAGCAGCTGAAGAAGATATAAAAAACTTGATTAAAAAATTAAATCATCAACTTATCAGTTTCCAAAAAGAAAATGGAAAATTAATCTTTTTGATAAGAAAAAGTTAAAAACAGTGAAAAGTTAAATGCTGAATGAATTATTTAATCTTCTTAAAGAGTTTTCAGAAGGTTCAGGACCTTCAGGTTATGAAAATGAAATTGTGAAATTAATTTCAACAAAAATTAAGCCTTATGTAGATGAAGTTTGGATAGATAGATTTTCAAATGTTATTGGTAAAAAATCAGGAGAAGGAAAAAACAGTGTGATGATTTATGCGCATATAGATGAAGTGGGCCTTATTATAAAGCATATTGATGAAGAGGGGTTTTTAACTTTTGAAACTTTAGGAGGGCTTGATCCTAAAATTCTCCCAGCGCAAAGAGTTAAAATTCTTGTTAAAAATGGTTTTATTACAGGAGTAATTGGATGTAAACCTCCTCATTTACAAACGCAAAAGGAAGTTGAAACACCTTATAAAATAGAAGATTTATTCATAGATGTAGGCGCATCCAATAAAAAAGAAGTTGAAAGTTGGGGTATAAAACCTGGTTGCTTCGCAACTTTAGAAAGAACCCTAGAAAAAATAGGGAAAGGCAATTTAGTTTCTGGAAAAGCTTTAGACGATAGAGTTGGATGTGCAATCATGGTTAAAGTTGCTGAGGAAGTAGCTAAAGAAAAATTTGATTTTAATCTTTATTTTGGAGGAACAGTTCAGGAGGAGCTTGGGCTTCGAGGTTCAAGAGTAATGGCTTTTAGTATTACACCCAATTTAGGTTTAGTTATTGATACTTCTACAGCTGGAGATTTTCCAGGTTTAACTCTTAAGAAGGCGCCATTAAAAGTTGGAGCTGGTCCAGGAATAATAATTATGGATAGCGGTTTTATAGCAACTGAAGAGGTTAAAGAATTTATAATTTCAACAGCTGAAGAAGAAAAAATTCCATATCAACCAATAGTTATTAAAGGTGGAACAACTGATGCAGCTTATATTCAATTAACTAAGGAAGGGGTTCCAGTAGGTTCAATAGCTATACCATCCAGATATACGCATTCACCAATTGAGGTCGTAAGCCTAGATGATGTGGCTAATACTGTTAAATTAATTATAGCAATATTAAAAAGATTAAATGAAGAAAAACTTAATGCCTTAAATAAATTTAAACCTATTTAATTTTAAATTTGAAGCTTTATATTTATCATTTGCATCAAGACGATCCTAAAAAATGCACTGCAATAAAACTTTATAAATTTAAATTAGTAAGGCTTGTGAAAAACCCAAAGCTTATACCAAAATTTTCTATAGTTTTAAATCCCTATGCAAGTAAAATTTTAATTCCTTTGGATAAGAAATTAATTGAAGATAATGGGTTAATAGCAATAGATTGCTCATGGAATAAAATTCATGAAGCTTTTAAGAAACATTTTAAAGGTATAAATAAACGATTACCCTTTTTATTAGCAGCTAACCCAGTGAATTATGGTAAATTAGGTAAATTAAGCTCAGCTGAAGCTTTAGCTTCAGCTTTATATATAGTTAATTATAAAAAAGAAGCTGAAAAAATTTTATCGCTTTTTAAATGGGGTGAAACATTTTTAACATTAAATAAAAATCCTTTAGAAGATTATAGTAAAGCTAAATGTGAAGAGGAAATTTTAAAGCTTGAAAAAGAATATTTTGGAGAAATTTCATTAACAAATAATATTTAAAATAATCTTGAAAGTTAACTGTTACATTTTAAAGAGGTGTTTAAAATCTATTGAAGATTAAACAATTATCGCTTAACTCTTTTTTTAAGAATTTGCTGCTTTTTGCTCCACCTCTTTTCGGAATGCTTTGTCTTTCAATGTTTAGAATTTCTTTAGGAGTTTTAATACCTGAAGTTTCATTAGAGTTTTTTCTTAATGAAGTTGAAGCAAGCCTTATTTTATCATCTTATTTAACAGCTATGAGTTTAGTTATGGCTTTAAGCGGTTTCATTTCTGATAAACTTGGTAAAAAAATAATTATGGGTTTAGGATTATTAGCAGTTACTATCGGAATTTTTACAACTTTCTTTTCATTTAACTTTAATTTATTGATTGCTTCAACATTTATAGCTGGGATTGGAGCGGGTTTTTACACTCCTGCATTATATGCTTATGCTGGTGAACTTATACCTTTTAGTAAAGGTTTTTTAGCTGGATTAAGCAATAGCGTTTATGCTTTTGGAGGATTTTTTGGTCCATTAATCTTTAGTTTAATAGCTGAAACTCATAATTGGAGGGGGGCCATGTTATTTTTTGCAATTTTAAGTTTAATTAGCTTTGCGTTTATATGGATTATACCATATAATAAAGTTGGAATTAAACAAAAAAGCTCATATATTTCTATATTAAAAAACAAGAATGTTTCTTTGGTAACTGTTGCATTAACCATAGCTAATGCAGGTTTTGTAGCTTTTACAGCTTGGACACCTAAATTTTTAATTGAAATAGAAAAACTTAATATTGTTGATGCTGGGGTAGCATTTGGTTTATATTCCCTTTTTGGAGGTTTTGGCACAATAATTTTTGGAATGTTTTCTGATAAATTTGATAGATGTAAAGTAACTAGTTTAGTAAGTGCAACAGCAGCTTTACTAACTCTCTTTTATTATTTAATTTCATTTCATAACATTTTCTTAAGAATTATTTTTTCATCTATTTTAGGGTTAGTTTCTCATGCATACTGGAGCCTTTCAACAGCAGCTGCTCAAGATTTTGTTGAAAAATCACTTTTTGGTTCAATCACTGGTTTTGTACAAAATATAGCTGTAATAAGCGCTGTATTTGCTCCTCCAATTTCTGGAAGCTTAATAAATTATTTAGGTTTAAGTTATGCTTTAACAGTTTTTATAGCTTCCTCATATTTTATTCATAGCATTATTTTTATGTTTTTATATTTAAAAAATAAGGATTAAAAATGAAAAGCTTAAATAAATAGACTTCAATTTTTGCTATATAAAAAAGAGGCTGCCTTTTATGGCTTCTAAAAAATATAAAATTGCTGTTTTACCTGGAGATGGTGTTGGACCTGAAGTTGTTAACGCTGCATTAAAAGTTCTTAATGCTGTTCAACAAGTTTCCAGTTTAAATTTTGAATTTTTAATTGGAGAAGCGGGGTTAAATTGCATTGAAAAATATGGAACAAATCTTCCATCGCATACAATAGATTTAATTAAGGAAAGCGATGCCTGTTTAAAGGGGCCTATGACTACCCCTGAAGGTGTAGGAACCCATGTAAGTGTTGCTGTTCAATTAAGAAAAATGTTTAATCTTTATGCTAATGTTAGACCATGTAAATCTCTTCCCAATGTTCCATCTTTAAAACCTAATATAGACTTGATTGTTTTAAGAGAGAATACTGAAGGATTATATTCTGGAAAAGAATTTGAAGTTGCTCCAGGCGTTGGTATAGCTTTAAGAATTATAAGCAGAGAAGCTTCTGAAAGGATTGCTAGATTTGGTTTTAATCTTGCTCTTAAAAGAAAAAAACATGTTACATTCATTCATAAAGCCAATATATTAAAGATTACAGATGGAATATTTACTCAATCTGTTTTAAATGTAGCTAAAGAATTTCCTGAAGTTCAAGTTGATGATATGCATATTGATGCTGCTGCAATGCAATTAATTAAAAGACCGGAGTTTTTCGATGTTATAGTAACAACGAATCTTTTTGGAGATATATTATCTGATGAGGCCGCTCAAATTGTTGGTGGTTTAGGAATAGTTCCAGGAGCAAATATTGGAGATACATATGGAATGTTTGAACCTGTTCATGGTTCTGCACCTAAATATGCTGGACAAAATAAAGTTAATCCTATAGCTACAATTTTAGCTTCAAAAATGATGCTTGAATATTTAAAAGAGTTTGAAGCTGCAAAAAAAATTGATAATGCTGTATTAAAGGTTCTTAATGAAGGAAAAATTTTAACTTATGATTTGGGAGGTTCAGCTAAAACTAGTGATGTAGCAGAAGCAATTTCAAAAAAGATTTTATTAAGTGAATAAGAAAAAGTTTATGAAAAATGCTTTTTCATCAAGTAAAGATGTTAAAGAGTTTTCCATGGAAACCTTTTATAAACCTTATAGTATCCAATTAATCCTCCAGCTTTAAGCATTTCCATTAAAAACTTTGGAAGTTTAATGCAAAAAAGTTTTTTTCCATTAGTTAAATTTGTTATAATGGTATTTTCTAAATCAACTTCTAAAGTGTCTCCTTCATTAACTTCTTCTGTTATTCCAGGGCATTCTAATGCAGGTAAACCTATGTTAATAGCATTTCTAAAGAATATTCTTGCAAAACTTTCAGCTATAACAGCTGAGATTCCGCAACCCTTTATAGCTATTGGAGCTTGTTCTCGACTTGAACCGCATCCAAAGTTTTCTCCAGCAACGATAAAATCTCCTTTACTAATTTTTCTTGGAAATTCTGGATCCAACCCTTCCATGCAATGCGCTCCTAATTCTTGAGGATCAAGAGTTCTAGCTTTATATTTATATGGTATTATCACATCAGTATCTATGTTTGATCCAAATTTCCAAGCTTTACCGATTAATTTCATTTTAAAGAAACCTCCTTGGGTCAGTTATAGCTCCTTCAATAGCTGAAGCTGCTACAGTAGCTGGTGAAGCTAAATAAACTTTAGATGTTTTAGAACCCATTCTTCCAATAAAATTTCTATTAGAGCTTGAAATGCACACTTCTTCATCACCTAATACCCCTAAATGGGTTCCAACGCATGCTCCGCATGTTGGATTAGTTATTATGGCACCTGCTTCTATTAAAACTTCTAAAATCCCATTTTTTAAAGCTTCATTAAAAACTGTTTTTGAAGCTGGAGTAACAATAAATCTAACTCCTTCTTTAACTTTTTTCCCTTTAACAATTTCAGCAGCAACTTCTAAATCTTCAAGTCTACCGTTTGTGCATGAACCTAAAAAGGCTTGATTTATTGGAATACCTTCAACCTCCTCAATTGATTTTACATTATCAACTTTATATGGTGCAGCTACTCTAGGAGCAAGATCATTAACATTAATATTTAATATTTTTTCATATTCAGCTTCCTTTCCAGAATTTATTAAAAGCATTGCTTTTCTTTCAGTTGATTTTAAATAAGCTAAAGTTTTTTTATCAGCTTCAATTATTGCAGCCTTTGCTCCAGCTTCAGCAGCCATATTAGTTAATGTAGTTCTAGAAGATATAGAAAATTCATGAATTAAACTTCCTGAATATTCTATTGCTTTATAGTTGGCTCCGTTGACTCCAAGTATTTTGACAATCTCTAAGGCTAAATCCTTTGCGAAGACACCTTTAGGTAACTTTCCCTCAAAAACTATTTTGATGGTTTTAGGAACTTTAAGCCAAATTTCTCCTGAAGCCCATACAGCTGCAGCTTCAGAACTTCCAATTCCTATTGCAAAGGCTCCTAAAGCTCCATGAGTTGTTGTATGCGAATCTGCACCTGCTATAAGCATCCCTGGTGTAACATATTTTTCTAAAAGATATTGATGGCAAATGCTTCCTTCTTGAAGGGGAATCTTATGTTTAATTGAAAATTCCCTCATTAATTTATGAAGATTTGCTATTTGCTCCGATGAAGGGGGAAAGGTATGATCAATGTTTAAAATTATTTTTTCTGGATTCCAAACTTTTTCTACATTCATTTCATTAAAAACTTTAATAGCTAAAGGCCCAGTTCCATCAGTAGCCATGCTTAAATCTACACTGGCCACTATTATGTCTCCAGCAAAAGCTTTTTTTCCAGGTTGATCAACTCTTTTAATAGAAAGAATTTTCTCTGAAAAAGTTAAGCTTTCATCCTTGCTAACTTCATCTTTAAACTGATTCATACTTTCATCACTAAAATGTTTAATAACCATAGTTTTTAAACATTATTTTCTCCTTTTTAGATTAAACAAGTTTATAAATTTTTTATACTTAAGAATAAAATAAAAACTGCATGGAAGAGAGTTAAATGGATTTAAATAAAATTAAAGAGGTTCAATCTTACCTAGAGAAAATTGCATTTAAAGAAAACCTAAAATATAAAATTATTATTGTTAAAAATGCATATTTTTTCTTTTTGGATGAAGAATCAATAAAAACCTTTTATAGAGATGAGTATGAAGCTATTAAAGGTTGGTATACTGGAGTATTATCTTTCAGTAGGATTGAGCCTAATCTTCTTTATGTGTTTATTTCAGAAATCCTATATAATAATGTTGATGCAAAAAACTTGTTTTTAAGAATTCTTCATCAAACCCTTATTTACTTAAATCCAAGCATTTCTAAATTAAAAATTAAAAAGTTTAGAAGAAAATTAAAAATTTATTTATTAAATATTTTTCAAAACGAAAATTTTTTTACTGAAAGGGATATTGATGATTTTTTAAATGATAAAAAAGATTTACAATTATTTAATGAAGCTGAAATTCTTATTCCTCATTTAAGCGTTTATAGCTTAATAGAAAAGCTAAATTTTAAAAATGATTTAGTTTACTTGGAAAATCCTATATCTTATCTTAAACCCTTTGAATATATTAATCTTAAAGCTCATGAAGAACATAAGCATCATTTTCATTAGAATGATATTAAAATGATTGAAATAAGCTTATTAAAAATTACTCAAGTTTATTACCACAATAAGCACAATATTTAACTTCATTCTTTTTTCTTTTTGAAAATATAAAGGCAATTATAAAACCTACTCCACCACCTATGATAAAGGCGTAAATTAATGGTAATGGGATTGCTTGAAGCAATGGGTTTTTAGCTTCTTCTAAGGCCTCATATGATTTTTCTAAAGCTTCTTTATAAAGCATTTTATCGTAAAATGCTTCAGCATCCAATAAAAGTTTTTCAACCTTAAATAAACCTGGTTTACCATATGCTAAAGTTTTAGCTTCCATAATAAACTTGTCGCTTAAACTTCTTAATAAAACATCTTTATCAAATTGACTGAAATTATAGGTGTATGGATAATAAGCCATAACTGATTCAACATAATTTTCTGTTTCATCATATATAAAGGGATGGTTTAACCCTAACATATGACCCACTTCATGAATAATTGTTTGAGAAAAGCCGAAGCCTTTGCCTTCATTTTCACCTTCAAGATAGCTTCCTCGATTAAAATCCATTTCAGAGTGGCTGATTAAAACCATATCATATAGGGCTATGCCCCATAAATCTTTAATAGCCCCTTTTTTAACTAACCATTCTTTAGAGGATACGCCTAAATTAAAATCTCTAATGAAGGAAAATACTAAAACAGGTATATCAAATTCTTCTTTATTCCTAGTTATGTTAAACAAATCTTTTATATAGCCTTTGCCGCTTTCGCTTAACCATTCATATATGGGTCTAACATCAACAATGTTTAATGGATAATATGGTTCAGGTGGATATTTTTCATTAAAACCTCTTCCCTCAATTGTTGATTCTAAAACAATTTTTTCAAGAGCCGGATAATCCTTTAATTTAGCGTATCTTATTTTTACTTCAACTTCAGCAAAAGAAACTAAACTTTTTAAGGAATTTTCAATCAATTTTTGGTTTATTGTTGATTTAATATCAGGTTTTGCATTATCTGATCGATTATCTAAAACTAAAATATCTATAACATATTTTTTAGAGAAGTTTAATGGATAAATCAAGTCTGGAGCAAAAAGATTGTAAACAGCTCCATAAATATAATCTGATAAATATTGATTTAACCATGTTTTACCATATGTAGAGTTTAAATCTATATTGCTAAATTCTGCTGCAAGTTGAATTGGAAGCTGCTTATCAACTGGGCTTGGCCCAGCAGATAAATCAATATAATATAATCTTGATTTGCCTCCCCAAGAGGTCATCCAAACTCTATTAAGTTTATAACCCAAATCTAAATCGGTGAAAGTTTTATTATAGTAATGCGGAGTTACCATAATATTTTCACCTTTAATTACCGCTTTAAATTGTTCAGGGGTAAAGCTTGGAAGCTCAGGCAAATAAGATAAAATTAACGTATAGCCATTTTCTTGCAATCCTCCATAACTTGAATTATGAGCAATAAGCCAATCCTCAACTTTTTCAGCATCATAAAAGCTGCATAAAGAATCAACTTTAAATTCGGTGTAATTAGCTGTTAATCCAACACCCTCTTGAATTTTATAACTTATATTCCAAATTAAATTCTTTTTAAACTCTTTAATTTCTATTGAATGTAAATAATTTAAAAATGCATTTTTGAAAGCTTCATCAACTATAGTATAGGAATAATCAAATAAATAAAGCACATTTGTAGATACTCCAGGAATTAAAATAGATTGATATTTATAGAAAGGATTATTCCAAGTTAAATATTCTTCATTAATCATTTCTTCATTAAATCCTATTAAAACAATCTTAACTTTAATAGATACCTCTCTTCGGCTAGTTGCATAAACAGATGTTGTAGAAGCAAAAATAGGCAATTGAATAATTAATGCGGCTATAATTAAGATAATGAGAAATAAAGTTTTTCTCAATTTATTCCCTCTTACTTTTGTTGTTTCAAAATGAAATTCTTCCTTCCCCCTTATTTAACTTTTCTAAGAAAAATTTATTTTTCTGATTCTATAAAATAATTTAAGCGTTAATAAATGAGGGGCCTATTTAATGTTTTTTCTTAACCAAGAAACTCTTGCTATAATAATTTTTATAGTAACTTACTTGTTTATAGCTACAGGTTATAAAGAGCGAACAGTAGCTTCAATTGGTGGTGTAACTGCTTTGTGGGTCGCTAAAATTTTAAGCGAAAATGAAATGGTTAGTTATGTTGATTTTAAAGCTTTAAGCTTGCTTTTTGGAATGATGGTTATTATTGGAGCTTTAAGAGAAGCTGGTTTTTTCGTTGGTTGGGATTGTATTTAGTAAATGCTTGTAAATGCAATTATAAATTAATGTTAATTACATTTACTTTAACAAGTGGCTTTCTTTCAGCTTTTTTAGATAATGTTACAACTATACTATTTATGGTGAGTGTAACAATAGATATTGCTGAAACATTAAAAGTGAATCCTAAACCATATATTATAAGTGAAGTGTTAGCTTCAAATATTGGTGGAGCAGCAACTTTAATTGGAGATCCACCAAACATAATGATAGCTTCAGCTGGAAATTTAACTTTTATAGATTTTCTTTTAAACGCTGCACCAATATCTTTTTTAAATCTCCTTCTATTAATACTTTTTATTTCTTATTACTACAGGAAATTCTTTAAAGTAGAGTCTTTAGTTACAAAAATCCCTATCGAACCTTCAGAAACTATTTCAGATAAAAAACTATTTAAAATAGGAGGCTTAACATTTTGCGTTACAATATTTTTGCTTATAATTCACGATAAATTAAGTTTATCTCCTTCAACTATTGTTTTGCTTGCCGCAACCTTTATATTATTAATTGGAGGAGAAAAAATGCCGCGCATACTTGAAGATATTGAATGGAACACACTCATCTTCTTTAGCTGCTTATTTATAATTGTAGGCGGGCTTGAAAAAACAGGCGTTATTCAAAAGCTTTCTCTTTATATAACGTTAATGATTAATCGTAATGTTGCTTTAGCTATTACATCAATTTTATGGTTTTCAGCTTTAGCTTCTTCAGCTGTAGATAATTCCTTTAGCCGCTTCCCTTATTCCCTTAATACAAAATGTTTCAAAGGAATCTGGAATAAGTATTTACCCTTTATGGTGGGCTTTAGCTTTAGGATGCGGTTTGAGGGAAATGGAACGATAATAGGGGCTTCAGCAAATATTATAGCTGTTGGAGTTGCTCAAAAAAGAGATGTTTCAATAACTTTTAAGGATTTTTAAAAATAGGCATAGTTACTTTGTTGATTACAACATTTATGACAAACCTTTTGCTGCTTTTAAAAACATTTAAATTTGGCTATATGTAGCTTTTAATGCTATGGGTGTGATTACTGTAGTCAAAATTACTGTTGTTACTATTGCTGCATATAACTCCTGAGTTATTAACCCTGAAGTTACCCCAATACCCGCTATAATTAAACCTACTTCTCCTCTAGAAATCATGCCTATACCTATCCTTAATCCCTGCTTAGAGCTTTTAAGCAAAGCAATTGCAGGTAATCCGCATCCTATTAACTTGCTTAAAACAGCTATGCTTAACAAAATAATCGTTATAAATACGGTATTCATAGTTAAAGCTTTAATATTGAATTGAGCCCCAATAACTGCAAAGAATATCGGAGAAAAAACCATTGCTAACTTTTCTATATATTCTTTTATTTTAGTTATAACATGAGATTCTGCTAAAGCCATTCCAGCCGCATAGCTTCCAACGATAGGCGATAATCCTATGCTAGCTGCACCTATAGCACCTCCAAAGCATATCGCCATTGAAACAGCTTCCACAGTTCCTTTAGCTTCCCATCTTGCAGCAATACCAATGAAACGAGGAGCTAAAAACACTATAGCCATTGTAAGCAAAAACCAAAATAAAACAGCTTTTAGCAATATTAAAACTAAATTTGATGGAGACGGTATTGTTCCTGAAGAAATAATCGATAAAACAATAGTTAAAACTATTAATCCAAGGACATCATCGATTACAGCTGAATTTATCATTAAAGTTCCCTCTCTAGATGTTAGCTTTCCAATTTCTTCTAATGCCTTCATAGTTATAGCTATGCTTGTAGCTGTTAATACGGCGCCTATCATAAAGCTTGAATTCCAGTTATAACCCAAAAAAAGCATAATATAGAACCCTGAAAAAAATGGTGCAATTACGCCTAATGAACCTATAATAGCTGCTTCAAATCCAGTAGCTTTAAACTGAGCAAAACCCACTTCAAGACCTGCTATAAAAAGAAGTAAAATTGCACCTATTTCAGCAAAAGCTAAAACATACTCATTTAAATCTATAAGTTGTATTCCAGCGATTTTTAATCCTCCAATAGCATATGGACTTAAAATTATTCCAGCAAACAACTCTCCTAAAACTTCTGGAAGCTTAAGTTTAATAAAAATTCCGCTTAGAAATCTTGCTACACAAATTAAAATGCTTATAGAAATAACAGCCCTATAAACAGGGTTTGCTTTAGCTTCAGTAGAGGCGGCTTCTTTTTCTACCTCAGTATAAAAAACCTCTGAAGTTTTTTTTAACAATGCTAAGATTGAACTTTCATTTTTCCATTCTAAAGCATTAACAAATAGTATAAGCATTGAAATAAAAATTAAAAAAAGAATTGCTGGTAATAATGCTTTCCTCAATTTAAGCATCACCAGTTACTTGAAACATATAATATTTTACTATGTTATTTAAAAATATATTTTTAAACTTGCTTTTTCAGCTTTATTAATTTTCTAAAATAATTTTTGGAAAAATGAAAGCTTTAAAGCCTAAGGCTGCATTTTTAAATTTGAGGTGATTTTTCATATTGATTGAAGTCCCTAAGTTGAATTTTCAAGAAACAGTAAATAAAATTGTGGAATTTATTAGGGAAACAGTTGAAAATTCTAAAGCTAATGGCATAGTTATAGGTTTAAGCGGTGGAATTGATAGTAGTGTAACAGCCGTTTTATGCGTTAAAGCTTTAGGAAAAGAAAATTGTTTAGGAATTATTATGCCTACAAGCTTTACTCCAAAGGAAGATATTGAAGACGCTGAAGCTTTAGCTCAACAAATTGGAATTAAAGTTAAACGAATAAATATAGATGAATTAAGTGAAGCTTTTTTTAACACGCTTAAAGTTAATTTGGAAAAACATAGGATTCCAGCAGCTAACATTAGAGCTAGAATAAGAATGATAATTCTTTATTACTATGCAAATATTGAGAATAAACTGGTTGTTGGAACAGGGGATAAAAGCGAGAGGCTTATAGGCTATTTTACAAAGTATGGAGATGGCGGCGTAGATTTTATGCCTATAGCTCATCTTTATAAAACTCAAGTGAGAGAATTAGGTGTATACTTAGGTTTACCAAGAAGAATTATTGAGAAACCTAGTAGCCCCCAACTTTACCCTGGTCATAAAGCTATAGATGAGCTTCCATTAGATTATAATGAATTAGATAAAGTTTTGGTTGGGTTATTTGATTTAAAGCTTTCCCCAAAAGAAGTTGAAAAATTAACTGGTATACCTTTAGATAAAATTCTAATTGTGCTTGAAAGGTTTAATGCTACGCAACATAAGAGAGAGATTCCAAGATTTATTTTATAGAAAAGTTTATGGGCTCTGTCCTGGTTGTCATCGGTCATTAATCCCTAATACCAGCTTTCATCATTGCCCAAACATAAAATTGTTTTTTGTTAAATTTTAATGTTTCTAAAGTGAAGCTAATTTTTCTTCAGCTAACCTTAAACCATTTATGATTGTTTCTTTAGAAAATTCTCCTGCAGGCGCTGAAGTTTGAAGAATTCTTTCAGGAATTCTTAATTTACTTAATTGAAAACCCTCCCTAACTTTAAACTCATATTTTGCCTTAAGAATTTTTCTACTAATCGCTTTTAGAGATTCCTCAGTAAACTCTGCTCCTAAAGGTTTAAACGCTTTAATAATTAATTCAGGCTTATATATTCCTCTAGCAAAAAAGCATATAACTAAACTTGATAAAACTTGTCTCCAAGCTTCTTCATGAATCAACTCTTCAGTTAACTCTTCAATAGATAGTTTTTTTCCTGAAGCCAAGATTTTTTGATCTATACTATAGCCTGCGCAATCTAAATGGCTATGTCTAGAACCTATTAAAAATCCTAAATACGCAGCTAAACCTGTATGATAACCTGGCATTTCATTTCCACCAAAAGTTAAAGCAAATTCTTTTCCACCATAAATTGTGGAGGCATATTCAACTCCTTTTCCTAAAGCCTTATAAAAATCATTTACTTGATTTACTAGAGATCTTATTGCTTTTAAATAGGTTTCAGCATCACCCCATTTTAAGTATAACCCATTAGTTTCTTTAGTTGAAATTAAACCTTTTTCTTGAGCTTCTGTAGCCCAAGCTAAAGCTACTCCAGTGCTTATAGCATCAAGTCCTAAAGCTTCAATTTCATCTAAAAGCTTAAGAAGATTTTCTGGATTACCAATTCCAATCATGGATCCTAAAGCATAAATAGTTTCATAATCATAGCAAATCATTTTGCTTTTATAAAAATATGGTTCTGAATCATAAGGTGTTCTAAGAACAGCTAAGTGAATACAGCTTATTGGGCAATGAGCGCAAGCTATTCTTCTTCCAAGAAAATCTTTAGCAAAAGATTCTCCAGAAATTTTTTCAGCTTCCTCAAACCTTGTATCCTTCAAGTTTCTTGTTGGTAAAGCTTTAATTTCATTTAAAGGATTAACATTCATAGATGTGCCCAATTCATGATATTTTTTCATCGATGATGAATTAATTAAAAGATTAAAAATTTCTTTATAAAGCTCTCTATAGGTTTTAGAATCAGCAACAGGCAAAGATTTTTTCCCTGAAATCACAATCGCCTTTAATTTTTTGCTTCCAAAAACAGCTCCTAAACCAAGCCTTCCAAAATGCCTATAGGTTTCTGTAACCACACATGCATAAGAAATTAATTTTTCTCCAGCTCTTCCTATACGCATAATTGTTCTTGCTCCAGCTCCAGGCTCTTTTTCCCTTAAAATTCTTCCAACAGTATAGCTATTAGCCATATTCCATATGGCTGAACCTTCTCTAAAATAGGCTTTTTCCCCATGAATAGCTAAATAGACAGGTGTTTCACTAACCCCCTTAATAACTATCGCTCCATAACCAGCCATTCTTATGGCTAAGGCACTTCTTCCACCGCAATGACTTTCCCCTAAATTACCTGTTAATGGCGATTTAAACATAGCTACAGTTTTAGAGGCTATAGGGTAAAAGCCTGTAAAAGGGCCTACAGCAAATATTATTGGATTTTCAGATCCTAAAGGATCAGCATTTTTAGGGCATTCCTCCTCAAGAAGCTTTATTGCTACTCCTGATCCTCCAATCCAATCTTCAAAAAGCTCCTTTCTATCCTCAATCCAAAACCTTCTTTTTGAAAGATCTACATAAAGAACTTTTGAAGGTAAAAACTTCATTTTACTCAGTTTCCTCCATTTTTATAACATTATAGGGGCAATATTCAATGCAATAACCACAATGAATACAAATAACCGGTTTTTCATTTGCTTCATCCCAAAAAATAGCTCCAATAGTGCAAGCATTAACGCAAAGCTTGCATCCAACACATTTATTTTGATTTAAAATTACGCCGCCTCCAATTCTTTTAGATAAAGCATCAGTTGGACAAACCTTCATACAAGGTGGATCAATGCAAGCTCTGCAAACTAAAACTATAAAACCTCTTTCTATACCGCCAGCCGACCTTACATAAATAGCTGATTTTGCAACTCCAGCTTCCCCAAATCTTCTATTACAAGCTAGCATGCAACATTGGCAACCAACGCATAAATCTACATCTACAACAGCTAATCTTTTAATCAACTTAAAAAACCTCGTTTATTACAGTAATTAGGAACATAGAATAAAAACCTTTTCAAATTTAAACTGTTAAAAATCAAAAATTATAAGAATAAAGTTTAAATAATATAATAATTTAAAAAAAAGTTTTGAGGCGAATAAAAATGCCAACTGTAAAAGTTGATTGGAGTAAATGCAATGGAGATGAAGTTTGCGTTAGCGTATGTCCAGTAAACGTTTTTGAAATGCAAAATCTTCCAGATTATCCAGACTCTAAAAAATCTGTTCCAGTAAGAGAAAATGATTGTATTTTATGCATGGCTTGCGTAACTCAATGCCCGACTCAAGCTATAACCGTAAAAGAATAAACTTACCATTTTAAATGGGGTTTTTAACCCCATTTATTTCTTATTTCTAATTTGCGGGGGTACCAGAGCCTGCTTAAAAGCCTCTAAAGGTCAAATGGGCGGGCCGCGCCTAACCGCGCGCTACACTCAAGACCTGCGCGATGTGAGTTATCCCGTGGCGTAGGCCTTCGTGGGTTCAAATCCCACCCCCCGCACCTTTTAATAAATTCTAAAATTTAAAGAAAAGAAAATTTATTAAAAGACAAGAAAACTATAAAGCGCATTGAGAACATGATTTAGATTTATAAAATAGCTTTTGAATTAATGATTTTAAAAATCAAAGGTTTATGCGCAAAACCTTTGGAAAAATCAAAATTTTGGAATGGTAGCCATTTTTAACCCCCCTCCTGGGAGAGGAGTGATCAAGCCTCAACAAGATGAAGTTTTCTATGATTGCAAATAAACATAACGCTGTCTTACAATTTATATACAGTTTTGAAGGGATTACTTTCTTTAATTGAAGAATATGGTTAAAGAAACCGTTTCTATCCTGTTAATATGTCTTTTTTTGGGTATATATGGCTTATTCGGGTTTTCTTCCATAGGATATTACCTTGGTGCTTGACAGAGTGATTATACCTCCTCCAATGCGCTATACCTTCTTCGCCATGATGGTGCCTTCAACTTATAATTACAAGCCAATATATTCATTTCAAATGATAATTTAAAATTTAAGCCTAAAAGAATTTTTAGGTTATGGAATTATTTCGCGACTAAATTTTTGAGAGCTAAGGTTTTCAACTGTTAAGTATACTTGTTTAAAGCCTTCTTTACTCCAAAGCTTTTACATTAGCATATAAGCATCTTTCACTGTATAAATCTAGAATTGAACATTCGTTACATGATTTATTATAGTTGGTTATAGCATTTTTTAGTTTTTATGCTATAGATGGCTCTCAAATAAAAGTTTTTATTTCAGCTATAACTGGGATAGAAATGGCTCCATCCATTTAAATGTTAAATGTTGTTCAACATGCCCTGCATCTAAGTTTGCTTTTCAGAATTTTCTTAGAAATAATGCATTTATTAGATAACATTAAAAAGCGTGTCTTCATCAATTTTTAAACGTTTCTTTTTTAGGCCTCTTACAGAGTATTGCTAGCATTACCATTAATGTTGCAATAATCATTACTAATATGTTCGCTGGGAACTCTGGAACCATTTTACCCGATGGGGATAGCCCTCCCAGCTTATTTGCATTCTCTTCAGTGAACCAAATGTTTCCATCTTGATCAATGGATAGCCCAGCCGGTCTACTGTTAGGGGTTGGTAAAGAAAATTCATAGATGGTATTTGTGGTTGGATCTAATCTGCCTATTTTGTTCCCATGAAGCTCAGTAAACCAAACCATTCCATCAGCATCAATCGCTAGATTAAATGGTGTACCACCAATTGTGGGCACAATCCACTCGGTTACCGTTAATGTGGTTGGCTCTAGTTTACCAATAATGTCAGGTGAGTTTCCCGGGTAGAGGTTCCCTGCGGTATACCAAATGTTTCCAGCTGAATCCAGCTTTAAATCTATTGTAGAGGCTGATGGTGTTGGCAAATTAAAGACGTAAACTCGGTCGCTGCCAACTAGCCTACCTAAATAGTTTCGGTACGTAGTGAACCAGTAGCTAGTTTCATCTGGAATAACCATCATTGGCCTGCTACCGGACGTAAAAGCTGAAAGGGACCATTCTGTGAATGGACCTGAAACTTCTGGTGACACGCTCGCTATAGGTGGTGGTAGATTCGGATTGCCAGGAGTGATCGTTGGAGTGACTACGTGAATCTCTGGCGTGATGAAGTTAAAGGTTGGGGTCGCAATCGTGCTTGATCGGGAAGCGGGAAGAAGAACATCAAAGATTAAACCTCCCAATTGAAGCCTTCCAATTTTACTCACACGCTCCTCTGTAAATGTTATAGATCCTGGAGAGTCTATAAAGAAGTATGGAAATGTAATGCCTGTTGGATCGCTATTACTTGTAGGTACAGTTGCAATGGAGACCTTATCCATATTTGGTATAAGTTTACATATCTTATTACCTGCTCTATCTGTAAAGTATACGATGTCGCCGAAACCTAAAACTTCTAAAAATGCAGGATTTTCTGCACCACCAGTTCTTACCGACCATTCAACAAACGTATTTGATGGGGGATCCAATTTTCCAATCATTCCGTTACCAGCGGCATACCAAACTTCGCCACGACCAACAAATATCCCAAAAGGTGCAAGGCCTGCGGGTAAACTCCATTCAGTTAGCCCAACCAAAGACAACAAACTGTATTCAATGTATGGAGCTCGAGTTGCACCAGATTCAGACGAACCGAAGGTTAGTGTATCCACCATGCCGTCATAATCAGTATCGGTTGATAGCTTAATCATGAAAGCAGTGAACACCCTTCTATGATTTATATCATCCTGCATAGCTGCTGTAACATCTATCGAAATGTATCCGACATTAGGTGTTTCCGCACTGCCGATCAACACGCCTGGATCATTACCAATAGATGAGGCGCCAAAATCAGTTGGATCAAGAGTTTCATAATCATCGATATGAATGATTTGGCAATCTCCAAGACCTGAATTCATCAATGGACTGGTATTATCCCAAACGCTATCACGAGCACTTACTTCAACGTATAAATATAATCCTTGCAGAAGTTCCAGTAATTCCAGCTAAACTAAACTTCACAAATCCGCGAATAACCGCATTAGGGGGATTCGCTTCATCCCCTACCCAAAAACCTGGCGCATCATCATTGATTCCTCCATTACTAGTGACAACTCCATCGCTTGACTCGTTATATACCCTGGCGGGAGACGCATTAATACGCATCATTGGAAGAATCCATAACATCGTGATGAGCAATATTAGAATGACGGGGAAAATCGTGAGGTCACTATTTAATTCACGTCCATTTTAGAATAATATAAATTTATGTTTTTATTAAAAAATGGCTTGAATGAGAATTTTATTAAGCCTTCTGAGCTTTTAGGCTTTGTAAGATGCCCTATTTTTGGCTTTAATCCTTTACTTTGCTTAGTTCTTTCAACGATCTTTCCATTGTAGATGGGGGGTTTCACTTAATTATTTATTTAATTGTAAATTAAACAGGGTAAAGGAGAAGCTTAAACAAGGTAAGACATCAGTATTTCACCTTCATGCTCATCTTAAGCAGAAAAGCTGGTTTATCGCTTGTTTTAGCCTCTTTATCAATAAATTTCATTTAAAATTCTTTCCTGTGTCATTATTAATTATAATCACAATTAGCTTTAAATAACTAATTATTTCAATAGATTTATTTCTTCTTAAGCGAGAATCCATTAGTCGCTTCCTAAGAATTTTATAAATATTTTATAAATATTCTCTCAAAAGAATAATATAATTAATTAAAAAAGATTAGGCTAAAAACCTTAAAACTAACAGCTTAATAGCTCGTTTATATAGAGGTCAATTTATTAAAAATTTATTAAAAATTATATGTAACCATTTTTAGTTTGATAAAATAGGTTTAAAATAAAGTTTTGCTATCCTTAAGCCCTTACTAACTTAAATATAATGAAAAAAGAATTTTAATTTTAGAGTTGGAAAAGTTTAGATAGTTCTTAAGTTAAGGTTTATTTAGAGGCGTTAAAAGTTGAAGTTTATTGGTAGAGTGGCTGATGGTTCTACAGAAACTTCCGCTAGAGTTATTTTGCTTAAAGGGCTAGAAAGAGAAGTGGCTGCTGAAGAGTTAGTTCTTATTAAAAATGGTGGAGAAGAGAAGCCTTCAAGCCAATTGCTAGGCGTTCTTAGAGGGGGTTTGGGTAAAAATGAATTTTTAAGTTATACCTCCTATAAACCAGATGTAGCCTATATGAAGCTTGGTGGTGAACCCTCAGCTGCTAGAGAAGTTTATTCCTTTTCTATTAAACCTATAGGCATAATTACTGAAAATGGCATAGAACCAAATTTAGCTATAATTCAACCTAGATCACCTGTGTATCTTTTAGAGGAGAATGAAAACCCATTTAAATGGATAGCTTCAGGAAAAGAGGTTATTTGGACAGATGCTTATATAGAAAATCATGAAGCATGGAAGATTCCTGTAGATAAAACGTTTATTTCATATCATGTAGGAGTTTATGGAAGCACCGGAAGTGGAAAGTCATGGTTTACTCGATTTATTCTAATTCCATTATATGTTAAAGCAGGTTATAAAGTAGTTATTTTAGATTGGAGTGGAACAGATTATGCGCCTTATTATAAAAATTTAGAAGACGTAAAAGTGGTGAAAATTGCTGATATAGCTTTAGATGAAGCGTCAATTTTTAGCTATCTTAAAAATAAAACTAATAATTTTGGTGGAAATGAAAATGTGGCTAATGCTTTTGATGAATTTATAGAAGGATGGATGGATAAAGTAAAAAGGGTAATTAATGAAGAAAAATTTAAGCCAGCTGAAACATTATATAATCAACTTGAAATACATGTGGATAAAGCTATTAAACAAATTTCAAGAAATGATTGGAGAGAATCTGCTGAACGCGCTAAAAGAAGAATATTTAGAAGATTTAAGCCTCAAGATTTAAATCCTATAATGGGAACTTTAAGTATTGAAGAAATTATGAATGAAGTAAAGAAGATGCTTGTTATAGATATGGGTGGAGCTTTAACTGAAGCTAAACTTGGTTTCTTTTTATCTTTCTCCAAGCATTTATATGGTTTAATGGAAATGGGATTAAATTTAAAAATATCCTTAATTATAGATGAAGCACCACAATATGCTCCTTGGGAACCTAAAGGAATTCAAAATGAAACAACAGAAATGATAAAGAATTTAGCAGCTTTAGGTAGAAAGCGTATGCTTAATTTAACGCTTATAGCTCAAGGCATAAAAGGAGAAATAGGGATTAATGCAGCTGTAAGAAGAAATCTTAATACGCATTTTTTTGGTAGAATTCATCCTTTAGATGCTAGTGGTGAAGGGGGAGCTTCAGAATGGCTTTCACCATATGGTATAAATCCTGATCAACTTCTTCAACTTAAACCTGGAAGATTCTATTTTTCAGGAGCAATGAATCCTTCGCCAATTCCCCTTCTTATTACATATAAGCCTCCTTCTTTTAATGTGAGTTAAAAATGATTGAGGAATTAATTGAGTGGATAAAGCTTCCTCAAGATCTTCAGCATAGATTTTTCGAGTTAGCTGCGCAAGAAGCTCAAGAATTAACAAAAACAATAAATAAATTAAATTTTCAGCTTGAAAAATTAAAAAATTTAATTCCAAATTATATTCATAAATTACCAAGTTTAAATGAAGCGAAAGTTGTCGCAGCTGTTGATAGTTCTAGATCTCCGACATTAAGTGAAAGGCTTGGAGTAAGATATGGTGTTTTTGCAACTGGAACAATATTTTTAAAAGGAATAGAAAAGAGACAAGAAGTTTTTAGAGCTGGAGTATTTAAAAGAAAACAGGCTTTATCACAGGATAAAAGCAAGTTTCTTTTTGGTTTATTAGCAACTTGCGCTGAAAGAAAAATGAGTTTAGAAGCTTTAGATAAATGTGATTTATTGATTTTAGATGGAAGCTTTTATGGCTTTATAGACGGTGCATATTTAATTAAAAAATCAGGGTTATTTAGCGATTATGAAGAAAAAATTTTAAAGGAAACTTTTGAAGCTACTGAAGCTTTAAGAAAAAGCGGTAAAGCCATAGGTGTGATTAAAAGAAGCCATACAAGAGTTATAGGTGGGTATTTAGCTTTAAAAGATAAAGATAATCCATTTACAACCATAATAGATAAACTTATTCTTTCAATTTTTATGCCTGAAAAATCTTATTTTAATTATCAAGATTTAACAAGTGAAAAATTAGTTCAAATTTACACGCGATTGGCAACTTTAGCTTCTATGAAATGGTCTGAAGGAGATTTAATGGAGGAAGCTGAAAAAAGAACCTTTTTACCATTTGAATTTTTAGGTTTAAACAAAGAGGGATTTAAAGAAATGAAGAGAATTCAAGTTAGATTTAAAGGGGATTTACCCCCATGTGAAATTGAATATCCTTCATCAATTTCCTTAAATAAGCTCCTAGAGTTTTTAGGACAAAAAAACTTTTTTAATGAAGCTACAAATCTCCCTATTGCTTTAGATTTAGTTGATAACATGGTTAATTTATCAGCAAAATTCACTGAAGAGTTTGTTTCTGAAGTTGAAGGAAGAGTTTTAGAGGAAATGGCTAAACAACATGGAGACAAAAATTCTGTAAAAACATTTTTTACATTACTTAATCCGCAAAAACTTTATTAAAGTTTATGAAAACTAAGCTTTTAAATTGCATAATTTAAGGATTTTTTCAAAATTTTCTCTAGTTTTATTCTTTTTATAAATTTTTAATGCATTATACAACTCGTTTAAGGAAACATTAAGAACTTCGTTTATTTTTAAGGCTATTTCACCTTTAAAAAATAAAAAATTGCATATTTTGGTTATATTTGAAGCATATCTTTTTTCGCTAGCCGTTTCAAAATCAATTATTATAGGTGTATCTGAATTATTTATTAGTATATGTTTATTAGCTCTGCTTAACTCACCATGATCTAAACCAATTTCATCAAGTTTAAAGCAATCTTCAAGAATTTTTATTAAAACACTCTTAAGTTTTTCTTTATTTGTTAATTGCTTAATCCATTCAACTATGGATTGACCATTTATAAATTCCATTAAAAGAAAATTTTTTGTATAATTATAAAGCTTTGGTCCTATACCATATTCATTAACTTTTTTTAGCATAAAAGCTTCATAAATTAAACTATCTCTATTAGCATCTACACGTCTGATTTTTAATGCAGCTGGTTTATTGTTAAAATAAGCTTTAATAACTATTCCAACGCATCCTTTACCAAGAATCTTTAAACCAGAAACCTCTTTTTTTCCAAAGAATTCTATTTTAAAAACATTTAGGTTTTGAAGTTCTTTTATTCTATTTTCAGCTTCTTCAATAGTTGGTTTAGGATAACATAAAATTTGAATATAAGGCTGAAAAAGAAGGTCTTTTAAAGTTATTGAATAAATGTTTTTGCTTAAGTAAGCCAAATAGGTCTACCCTCAATAAACTTTGAAACAAATTGAGCGAAATCTTCTCTATACTTATAAAGTTCTTGCGCTTCCATCCAAGAAAGAATTTGAAAGCCATTTTTTTTCAGTTTTTCAGCCACTTTACTAGCTACACCTATGCTTCGTCCACCATTATTGGATAGATAAAAACTTAAAAGTTTTTTAGCGCTATTCCATTTCCTTCTTTTTTCAACAACCCATCTTTCACCTTCAATCCAAGGTCCAGCTATAGTATCTTCAGCATGAAGGTGCTTAATAATAAAATCTTCAGACTCCTTACGTTTTTCTATAGGTGGACCAACATGCTTTTTTGGGGAAAAAACGCTTTCTTTTTCAAGTTCAAATAAAATTACATTTAGATTTTTTTCATCGCTCCAAGAAGCTGATCTAAACACTTTAAAATCATTTGCTTTTAAAAAATTTTTTAATGCATTTTCTGTTTTATAAAGTTGCCCCCATAAAACATCAACCACAGCATTTATTTCACCAAAAACTAAAAATAAAAGATCTAAATTAACTTTAGAAAGCTTTTCAGAAATCTCTTTTTCACTTAAAATTTTTTGTAAAGGCGGATAGAAAAAGGTTAAGCTTGGCTTTTTTAAAAACATTCTTGAAGCTGAAACAAACTCCCAAAGTTTATTTTCAAAAACTGAAGCTGCAGCATTTCTGCTTTTATCCACTGGATCAACAACTATTAAATTTTCATCAAATAAATCATAAGCTTCTTCTTTTCCTGAAAACCATCCTGCAACATCTATAACTTGTTTTTTTCTCCAATTTGAAGCTGCCTCCAAAACATTTTTAAATGAACCATAATAAAGAGTTAAAAGTTCACATAAGAATCCACTGAATCCTCCAATCTTTATTTCAGCTCCATATAACCCTGTTCCCTTCATAAACTTTTTTAAAATTCTAATTTCTCTTTTTAAAGTTTCATTCAATTTTTCCTTCATGAAGTCCGTATGAAAGGGAGTTCTATCTGTTGCACTTTTCCATTTACCTCTTTCAACTTTAAAGCATGGAACAATATTAACTTTAGTTTCTTTAATCCAAACTTCAAGATATGGATGCTCCGCATATCTTTCAACAATTTTATAATCCTTAAAAGCTTCCCTAGCTATGTTTAAACATTTAATTTCTAAATCTTTTCTAGTTAAGGTTGGAGGCACCCTCATAAAAATGTCTATATCTGCTTCTCCTTTAAGCCAAGTATCTTTAGCTATGGAGCCCTCAATCCTAATTTCTGCATCAATATTTTCTTTAGATGCTTCAATAATCAATTTAGAAATTATTTCATTAGTTAAAACATTAATTTTTTCTTTTTCCTCTTTAGATGGAGTAACTTTTTCAGCTACTTTAAAGCATATTTCATCTATAAGATTCAAAATCAAGCTTCACCAATTTGCTAATATTCAACTTAAAGATTTAACTTCAAATAATGTAGAGTAAATTGGACCTTTAGAAGTTAAAACGCTTCTTTTCAATTTTACACTTTCTATAATTGTTTCTCCAAAATCCTCATTTTTAAATTCTTCTAAAATTTTTATTAATTCATTTTTTCCTTTCCCACTTTTAACTCTAGCTATTGTAAGATGTGGGCTAAAACCTCTTTCCTCTTTTGAAAAACCAAGTTTTGCAAGTTTATCTTCTAATTGAAGATAAATTAATGAAGATTCTTTAAAACCATTTGTTATACCAATCCATAAAACTCTAGGATAATTAATTGATGGAAAAACACCTAACCCCTTAAGCGTGATCTTAAAAGAGTTAAATTGAAGAGTTTTCATTGCTTCAATAACTTTTTTAACTTTTTCTTCACTAATTTCTCCAAGAAACTTTAATGTTAAATGAATATTTTGAGGTTCAACAAGTTTTAAATCTGCATTGCTTTTTTCTAAAATTTTTTGAATATTTAATATTTTCTCTAAAATATTTTTTTGTTCTATATCAATTGCAATAAAGCATCTTATATTTTTATTCAATTTTAAACGCCTTTTATCTATATTAACTTTATTTATCTAATAAACCATAAATTAATACCTTAAGAGCTTTATCGCTTTCAGCTGCAAGTTTTAAAGCTTTTTCAGCTTCATCAAGTTTAAATCTATGAGAAACTAATTTTGAAGCATCAATTTTTTTAAGTTTTAAAAGTTTTAAGGCTATATTTGTTTCTATTTCAGTCGTAGAATAACTTGGAATAATTTTTAATTCCCTTAGAAAAATTTTGTTAGCATCATAAGTAAGCAAGTCTCCTGGTGAAGGAGAACCGAAAAGTAAAAGTTTCCCCCCTTTTCTTAATAAATCTAAAGCTTGAGGAATAACTTTAGCGTTTCCAACAGCTACTATAGCTAAATCAACGCCTCTACCATCAGTAACTTCATAAACTATTTCCTTAAGATTTTCATTAATTGGATTTACAGCAGCGTTAACCTCAAAGCTTTTAGCTATTGAAAGCCTAAAAGAAGATGTTTCACTAACTATTATGTTTCCAGCTCCAAAAAGTTTTAGAAGAGAAATCATTATTAAACCTATTGGTCCAGCTCCAATAATTAAAACATCATCGCCAGCATTAACTTTTGCTTTATTTAACCCTCTAATACAACATCCTATAGGCTCTATTAAGGCAGCTTCATCAAATTCAACCTCATTAGGCAATTTAAGAATTGCTCCTTTTTCAACATTATCTTTAGGAACTCTAAAGTATTCAGCCATTCCACATGGATCTAAATTGCTTTTAGGAAACTCATCGCATAAAGTATAATCTCCATGCCTACAATAATAGCATGTATAACATGGAACGTGATGATGAACAAAAACTCTATCCCCAACAGCAAAATTTTTAACAGAAGAACCTACTTTAACTATAACTCCAGCTACTTCATGACCAAGCTTTAATGGAGTGGCAGATTTACCCTTAATTTTTTCTATGTCAGTTCCACAAATACCACAAACAATCATTTTTACTAAAACTTCTTTAGAGTTAATTTTTGGAATTGGAACGTCCTTAATTTCTATTTCCCCTAAACTTTTGATAAATACAGCTTTCAATTTAACTCTACTTTTTTCTCTTTTTTAAGAAAAAATTAATTAAAAAGCAAGCGCTTAATAAATTTCACGAATATATTAACCAAATTATGTTTAATCAACATTTTAAAAAAAGGGAAAGCTAAATGGAAAAAATTAAAATTGATGCTGAATCAGCACTTATAATTGTCGATGTACAAAATGATTTTCTTTCAGGTGGGGCTTTACCAGTTCCGAAAGGAGATGAAGTAATTCCAGTAATTAATAAATATATTGAATTGTTTAGCAAGGTTAAAGCGCCAATTTTTGCTACTAGAGATTGGCATCCTTTAAATCATATATCCTTTAAAACTCAAGGTGGACCTTGGCCTCCACATTGTATTCAAAATAGTAAAGGAGCAGAATTTGCTTCAGAATTAAAGCTTCCAAAAAATGCTATTATAATTTCTAAAGGGGTAAACCCTAATGCAGAAGCATACTCAGGTTTTGAAGGAACAGAATTAGCTTTAAAGCTTAAAGAATTAGGTATTAAAAAGGTTTTCATAGGAGGTTTAGCTACAGACTATTGTGTAAAAAATACTGTGTTAGATGCGTTAAAAAATGGTTTTAAAACCTTCTTTCTTGAGGATGCTTCACGTGGAGTGAATTTAAAACCTGAAGATTCAGAAAATGCTATTAAGGAAATGATTAATAAAGGAGCTTTAAAAGTGAAAATTTCTGATTTAACCCTTTGAGGTTTGTTTTTTGAGCACAAACATAAATGTTTTTGCTGAGTTTAAGATTCAATGCAAGCAAGCTTTAAAAGAAGCATTAGAAAAACTTAATTTATCTATTGAAATTGATGATTTACCTTTAAGTGAGCCTCCATCAATAGAGCTTGGGGAATTAGCAAGCTCTATTTGTTTTGAACTTGGTAAAAAATTAGGCGTTAATCCAGTTGAGTTAGCTGAAAAAATAGTTGAAAAAATCAACTTAATTAAAAGCAACTTTAATTTAATTGAATCTATAGAGCAAGCTGGTGGAGGATACATAAACTTTAAATTAAATTATTTTTTAGCTGCTAAAAAAGTTGCTGAAGCGATATTAAATAGTGAAAAAGAAAACTATGGACTTATAAAAACATGTGAGCCTAAAAAAATTATTGTTGAGCATACAAGCGTTAATCCTGTTCATCCGATTCACATAGGTCAAGCTAGAAATTCCATTATTGGAGATGCTGTTTCAAGAATGCTTAAAGCGAGGGGGCATCAAGTTTTTCGGCATTATTATATAGATGATATGGGTAGACAAACAGCTATAGCAGCTTATGGTTATAAAAAGCTTGGGGAACCTGAAGTGACTGAAAAACCTGATTTATTTATAGGAAAAATATATAGCGTAACAGCTTGTTTAACTGAAATTCAAAAGCTTAAGCTAAGAATGGAAGAGTTAAAAGCTCAACCTGAAAAAACTGAGGAATATATAGAGCTTAACCGTAAATTAAGCGAGTGGATTTCTATAGCTAAGGAATTAGAAGAAAAATATCCGGAGATATTTAATAAGCTTAGTGAAGTCATTATTAAATCTAATGTTTCACCAGAAAATGAAATAAATGAACTAATTAAAAAATATGAAGAAGGCGATTTAGAAGCTAAAAAACTTATTAGAAAAGTAAGCCAACTTTGCATTAAAGGCTTTAAAGAAACTCTGGCAAAAATAGAAGTTGAATTTGATAGTTGGGATTGGGAAAGCGACTTAGTTTGGAATGGTGAAGTTAAAAAAGTTTTAGAGAAAATTTCTGCTACACCCTATGTATTTAAACTTAAGGGTGCTCTTGAACTTGATGTTGAAAAAATAGTTGAAAAATTTTCTTTAAGGCGGATATTAAACATTAGCCCTGGTTATCATTTACCTTCATTAACTCTAGTTAGGTCAGATGGAACAACTCTTTATATAACGCGAGATATAGCCTATACGATTAAAAAATTTAATTTAGCAGATGAGGTTGTAAATGTTATAGGTGCTGAACAAAGTCTAGCTCAACTTCAACTTAAAATAGCTTTATTCTGTTTAGGAAGAGGACAATTAGCTTTAAAGCTTAAACATTTAGCTTTTGGTCTTGTAGAATTGCCTGGATTTAAAATGTCAAGTAGAAGAGGAAGAATTGTAACTTTAGATGAAGTTATAGATGAGGCGATGAAAAGAGCTTATCAAGAAGTTTCAAAAAGATTTTCCCTTTCTGAAGAAGAAAAAATTGAAGTAGCTAAAAGAATTGGAATAGCATCAATTAAATATGCTCTTTTATCTGTCGAACCTTTAAAAACAGTTATTTTTAATTGGGATAGAGTATTAAACTTTGAGAGAAACAGCGCCCCATTTATAAATTATGCTTATACTAGAGCGGGTGGAATTTTAAGAAAGGCTAAAGTAACACTTGAAAATATCGATGTATCTAAGTTGACACATCCATTAGAAAAAGAAATACTTTTAAAAATAATAAAGTTTCCTGAAGTTTTCAAAAATGCTGCTGATAACTTAAAGCCTGAAGATTTAGTTAACTTTGCAAATGCTTTAGCTGAAAACTTTCATGAATATTATGAAGAAGTTGATGTAACTCATGTTCCAGAAGAAGAATTAAAGAAGGCAAGAGTATTTCTAATTTATGCTGTTAGATCTGTAATTAAAACTGCTATGGAACTTGCTGGGATAAAACTTGCTGAAAAAATGTAACAATGATGGAATTCAAAAGTTAATTGAGGAAATAATTAGTTTAAAGCAAAGTGAAGTAAAATATTTAGTTAAAGAAAGAATAAATGAATTTAAAAGTTTTTCTTTAAAATCTAATGAGGAATGGTTTTCAGAACTTTGTTTTTGTATTTTAACAGCTAATTCCTCAGCTGAATTAGGAATAAAAATTCAAAAGGAAGTTGGAATTGAAGGTTTTTTAAATCTTCCAATAGAAAGTTTAGCTTTAAAACTTAAAATGCTTGGTCATAGATTTTACATTAAAAGAGCGGAATTTATAGTTGAAGCTAGAAAATATAAAAATATTAAAAATATAGTTTTAAGTTTTTCTGATTCTAAAACATGCAGGGAGTGGTTGGTTAAAAATGTTAAAGGATTAGGATTTAAAGAGGCAAGTCATTTTTTAAGGAATGTGGGTTATCTTAACCTAGCTATTTTAGATAGGCATATTTTAAAAATTCTTTTAAAATATGGTTTTATAAATTCAGCTTTAAAATCTTTAACTAGAAAAAGATATCTTGAAATAGAAAATGTTTTAGAAAAATTGGCTGAAAAAGTTAAATTAACTTTAGGTGAATTAGATTTATATCTTTGGTTTATGGAAGCTGGAAAAATTTTAAAATAAAGTTAAACTGTTAAAGAAATTACTTCTCGATAAGAAATAATTTTTCTTTCTTCAAGAATTTCCTTAAGTTTCTTTACAGCTTCTCTTACTTCAGATTCTTTTTTACCTCCAGCACATATAAGTTTTCCTCTAGAAAATAAAAGAATAACAACTTTAGGCTCAACCATTTTATATATTAAAGCTGGAAATTGATCGGGTTCATAAATTGTTCTTTCAAGAAAGTTTGCTGCTTGCTCTAAATCTATTTCACCTTGTAAATCCGCTGATGCAACAATATTTTGAATTTTGATTTCAGGTTTTCCAAGTATAACTATACCATTATTTCTTAATGTTTCAATAATTTTCATAATTGCTTTTTTAGCTTGATGCTCAGATTTAGCTCCTGTACAAATCATTTTTCCAGAGCTGAAAATTAAAGTGGAAGTTCTAGGTTTTCTTAATTTATAAATTAAACCTGGAAAATGCTCCGGTCTATATTCAACATTTGGGAAAGCTTTTGAAATTGAATCTAAATCTAACCTTTGATTAAGCGATGTTGAAGCAACAACATTCTCTATTGTTACAAAATCTTTTTTAGAGTCCATTTTTGATCTGGCTACAAACCTTTTAAAAACCTTATTAATAAAATGAATTTAATTAAATTTGAAAAACAACCGGTTTTCTATTCAATTTTTTAGACAAAAAATGTTTTATGAAAGTGTTTTTTCATTCTAAAAATTCTACATCATCAATTATTCCGTCGCTGTTTAAATCTATACCGCTGACAACATTTGCAATAATATTTTTATTCCATATATTTCCTTGAGCAACCCTAGATAAATGTTTTATAAAACCAACAATTGAAGCTTTTGTTCCAATATGCGTGTTTCCAGCTAAAACTAAAATTTTGGAATCTAAGTTAAATGGATTTTGAATTATTTGAATAGAGCCTTCCTCTTCACCTCTAAAGATTTTTCCTGAAACTTTAGAAATCATAGCGTTCCCTTCACTTAAATCAAAGAATATTGGTAAAAATTTATTAACCTTTAAAGTAACCATATTAACTATAGGGCCTCCAATTAAAATTAAATTTTCTTTAAGATCTTTATCGTTTACTTCGGTATCTAACTTTGTTACTAAATTTTCGGTAAATGGTAAAAGTGAACCTAAAAATAACGCTAAATCAATAGCATAACCAGCACATCTAGCTCTAGTTTTATATTCTCCATGAATGTCAGGGCTTCCAACAATTATTTTAGCATTAAACTTTCCGTTGCTTAATATTGGATGTAAAAAGGAGACATATTTATTCAAGATTTCTATATTACTTGTTGAGGAGTTATCCTTTGCTAATGATGAAGTAAATAGTATTGTTAAAGCATTTAATTCCGTCATATAATATTTAGCTATTGCACCTCTTTTTTCTATAGTTTTAACTAGCTTTATTAAACCAGCTTCATTAAGCTTTTTTAAATGATAAGAAGTCGTTTGAACCGTTATGTTTAAAATTGATGCTAAATCTTTTGCGCATAAAGGTTTATTTGCTAATTCATTTAAAATTTTCCATCTTAAGGGTTGCAATGCTTTTAAAGCTACTTCAGGTTCCGTTAAAACTCGCGTTGAAACAATATATCTTTTATTTTGAGTTTTTAAAATGAGGTAGGGCATTTCTATTCAATTTAATTTATATTTTGTTTTGAATATTAAGATTTCTATTTTAATAATGTTTTCTTTAGAATATTAACCAAGCAATAAAAGTTGAAAATTTAGTAAAAAACTGGTTTTAATAATATTTAAATTTAACAATTTTAAACTGCAATTTGTCAAAATTTGAAGTTAAAAGCTTTATATTGCTTTAATTGGTGCTGCTTAACTTGTGCGGAATAGCAGGTTATATAGGTAGTGAAAAAGCAAGCGAAATATTATTGGCTTCGCTTAAAAGCTTAGAATATAGAGGTTACGATTCCTGCGGTATGGCAACAATTTTTAACAATTCATTACTTGTAAAAAAGGATGTTGGCAAGGTAGATGAAGTAAATGCACGATTAAATTTTACTCAACTTCCAGGAAGCATAGGAATTGCTCATACTCGTTGGAGCACTCATGGAGCAGTTACCCAAAAAAATGCTCATCCTCACCTTTCCAATAATGGGAAAATTGCTGTAGTTCATAACGGAATAATTGAAAACTATGAAATTTTAAAACAAATGCTTAAAAAGGAAGGGTTTAAATTTTTTAGCGAAACAGATACAGAAGTTATTCCAAACTTGATTGAGTTTGAAATGAAGAAAGGAAAAAACTTTGAGGGAGCTTCTATTGAAGCTATAAAAAAACTTGAGGGGAGCTATGCTATATTAGCGATTCATGCTGATGAAAGAAAAATTATTGCCTCTAGAAGTAAATCTCCACTTGTTATAGGTGTGGGAGATAATTTTTATTTTGCAGCCAGTGATATTCCAGCTTTTTTAAAATATACTAAGAAAGTTATTTATCTTTATGATAAAGATGTGGCTGTTTTAAGCAATGATGGAATGAAAATTTATAATTTAAATGAAGATAAAGAAGTTAAAAGAGAGATATACACAATTGATTGGAGTTTAGAGCAAGTTGAAAAAGGAGATTTTAACCACTTTATGATTAAAGAAATCCTAGAGCAAGTTGAAACAGTTCAAAGAGCAGCAGAACAAGATGAAAAAATTCTTTTTGAAGTGGCTGAGGAAATAAAAAATGCAAAAAAGGTTTTTCTTGTTGGTTGTGGAAGCTCTTATCATGCCTGCTTATCCGCAAGCTATTTTTTCTCTAAAATAGCTAGAATTTACGTTTCTGTAATTTTAGCTTCAGAATTTCCAAATTATTCATCATTGCTTAATGAAAACACTTTAGTTATAGCTGTTTCTCAAAGTGGAGAAACAGCAGATGTTTTAGAGGCAGTAGCTTTAGCAAAAGAAAAAGGAAGTAAAGTAATTTCTATAGTAAATGTTAAAGGATCATCTCTTTACAGAAATTCTGATAAATCCTTATTAATGCGTTCTGGACCTGAAATTTCAGTTTTATCAACTAAAACTTATACATCTCAATTAGCTATTTTCCTTCTTTTAGCATATACTTTAGCTGGAAAATATGAAGAGGGAAAAAGAAAATTAAGATATTTATGGAATATAATTTATAATTTAACTTCGGAAACTATGCGAAACTATATTAAAAGTTTAGCTGAAAAATTAAAAAATGTTCAACATATATTTCTTATAGGCAGAGGTTTGCAATATCCCACAGCTTTAGAAGCGGCATTAAAAATTAAAGAAGTTGCATATATTCATGCAGAAGGCTTTGCTGGAGGAGAATTAAAGCATGGTCCAATAGCCTTAATTGAGAAGAATACTCCCTGTATAGTTTTTGTTTCAGAAGAAAATAAAGAGGAAATTTTATCTAATGCTATGGAAGTTAAAAGTAGAGGAGGATACATAATTGGGGTTGCTTCAGAAAAATATCCACCTATAGACTTTTTAATTAAAGTTCCTGAAGTTGAAGAGGCTAATACTATATGTCAAATAATTCCAATTCAGATTTTATCCTATCAATTAGCTTTGTTAAGAGGTTTTGATCCAGATAAACCTAGAAATCTAGCAAAATCTGTCACCGTAAAGTAAATAATTAGTTTTTAATTAGTTTTAATTTAACTATGCAAGAAATTTTAAAATATTAAAAAGCTAAAAAAGGGAGTATGCTTGAAAGATATTATTGAAGCTATTGATTTAAGCATAAAGCTTTTAAATGAAACTTTTCAAAACCTTAAAGATAAAAAGTTTTTAGAATTTAAGCTATGGAGAATTGCCTCTGAATTAGAATATGCTGCTCTTGCTTTATCCCTACTTAATGATTTAATTGATTTTAATCCAAATATAAACAATGATTTTCAAGTTAAATCTATTGAAGAAGCTTTAATTAAAGCTCAAAACTTGCTTAAAGAAGCTTTAACCTTTATAAATGAGAATCCTAAAGCAACCTATGAAAAAATTAAGCAAACAATTAAATTAATTAAAAAAACAAAGATGTTAGTTTAAACTCGTCTATCTATTACATCTTCAGCATCTGGACCAGTGCTTATTAATGTTACTGGCACATTTAGTTTTTTCTCAACTTCTTTTATGAAGGTTTTAGCTTCTCCTGGTAATTCATCATAGTTTTTTGCTCCAGAACAACCTGGATAAACAACATCAATTTTTGTTATAGCCACATCTGTTGCTCCATTTAATAGAACAGCTCTTTTAGCTAATTCAAAATTAAATGGAGCGGCTCTTCTTTCTCTTCTGGTGACAGTTCCATATTCAAGCCAACCTCTTTGAATAATTTCTTCTCTAGATAATTCCCCTTCTAAAGGTCCCTCACCAACTCTTGTTACATAGGCTTTAAAAACAACTATAACTTTATCTACTACAGTTGGTCCAATTCCAACATCTGAACAAATAGCTGAAGCGCAAACATCTTTAGAGGTGCAGTATGGATAAGTTCCATGATATAATGAAAGAAATGTTCCTTGAGTCCCTTCAATTAAAATGTTTTCTCCATTTTTTAAAGCATTCCATAATTCTAGTGGAACATCAGTGATATAAGGTTTAAGTTCAGGAATATCTTTAGCCAATTTAACTAACCTTAACGCTCTTTCAGAGTTGCATGCTCCAACTCCACTTTTAGTTGAACCTATCTTTTTTGATAAATGGTTAGATTGCATTTCCTGTTGAATATGTTTTTCTTCAATAATTGCACATTGCCTATCTATACCAACTCTGTTTTGGCATGAAGTTTCCTCAATCTCCTTTAATAAAACATTTGGATTTATTGAAACGCCAGGACCTATTAAAAGCCTAGCTTTTTCATAAATTACACCGCTTGGAATCATTCGTAAAAAGAATGTTTTATCCTTAAATTTTACAGTATGTCCTGCATTAGGTCCTACGCCACCTCTAGCAATTAAAGATGGTTTATCATGTAAAGCTAAATAGGAAATAAGTTTTCCTTTTCCTTCATCTCCAAAAAATCCGCCAACAACTACTGTACAAGGCATTTTAAACTCACCTAAATCCATTTAATTTACAATAAATAAGTATATAAAGGATTAGGATGATTGCCTTTTTTAAGTTTAATTGCAATAAATATCAACGATAACCGTATGGTTTTTAGGCAATTTTGTTTTTGAATAAGGCTTTAAAAGTAAGAATTAAGCCCTTCAAAAAATTTGTATAATCTATCCAAAAAATACAATTTAATATATAAAATGGTAAAGTTTAAATAATATTAATGTTATAACAGTTGAATGTTAAACTTGCTGGAAAACTAGGAGGTGGCTAATGCATGGCCGAAAGTCAAGCAGGAGAAAAACCTATAGAGAAACCTAGACCTCCAATACCGCCAAATACAATTTTAATTGGTAAAAAACCATTAATGAGTTATGCAACCGCTGTTATGATGCATTTCCATAGTGGAGCAAAAGAATTAACAATTAAGGCTAGAGGGAGAGCTATAAGCAGAGCAGTAGATGTTGTTGAAGTTGTTAGAAGAAGATTTTTCGCTGGAAAAATAGATATAAAAAATGTTGCTATAGGAACTGAAACTGTTGGAGGAGGAGAAGACGTTAGAAACGTTTCAACAATAGAAATTCAACTTGAGCTAAAAGAGTAAAAGCCAAAATAAATTTTTATATAATTTTCTTAGTTAATTTAAGGGTTTAACCCTTAAATTAACTAAGGTTAAACCTCAAATTTTTTATTAAACTATTTCTTTACTGTAATGCAAGTTTAAATGGGAGATGTTTTCATGGAAAGTAGAGTTAAAGATTTATCTTTAGCTGAAGAAGGGAAAAAAATTGTTGAATGGGCAGAATTTAAAATGCCTGTTTTAGCAAAGATTAAAGAAAGATTTGAAAAAGAAAAACCTTTAAAAGGTGTGAAAATAGGCGCATGCTTACATGTAACAAAAGAAACGGCAGTGTTAACTAAAACTTTGATTGCTGGTGGAGCTGAAGTTTTTCTTTGCGCTTCAAATCCTCTTTCAACTCAAGATGAAGTGGCAGCGGCTTTAGCTAATGAAGGAGTAAACGTTTACGCTTGGAGGGGAGAAACAACAAATGAGTACTATGAAAATTTAAAGATTGTTCTTGATAATGAGCCTGAAGTTACAATTGATGATGGAGCAGATTTGGTTGCCACCATTCATAAAGAAAGGTTAGATTTAATTAAGAATATTATTGGTGGAACGGAGGAGACAACAACTGGTGTGATTAGACTTAAAGCTTTAGCTGAAAAAGGAGAATTAAAATATCCAATTATAGCTGTTAACGAAGCTAAAAGTAAAAGCTTATTTGATAATCCTATAGGAACTGGACAATCGGCTATAGATGGTATAATAAGGGCTACAAATGTGCTATTAGCTGGAAAAAATGTTGTAGTTGTTGGATATGGTAGAGTTGGATCTGGAATAGCTGAAAGAGCTAGAGGATTTGGAGCTAAAGTTACAATAGTTGAAGTTGATCCCATAAAAGCTCTTAAAGCAGCGATGAATGGTTATAATGTAACATCTATGGATAAAGCTTCATCTTATGGAGATATATTTATAACAGCTACTGGAAATATAAACGTTATTAGAGAGGAGCATATGAAAAAGATGAGGGATGGAGCGATATTAGCTAATGCAGGTCATTTTGATGTAGAAATATCCAAACCTGACTTAAATAAAATATCTATTAAAAAAGAAAAAATTTCAAATTGTGTTGAAAGATTTACGCTTAAAAATGGAAGAAGAATATATTTGTTAGCTGAAGGAAGATTAGTAAATTTAGGATGTGCAGAAGGTCACCCAAGCGAGGTTATGGATTTATCATTTTCTATTCAAGCATTAAGCATAGAATACATAGTGAAAAATAAAGGGAAGCTTCCATGCAAAGTTATTGATGTACCGTTAGATATAGATTTTGAAGTAGCAGGATTAAAGCTTCGATCTATGGATGTTGAATTAGAAAAGTTAACTGAAGAACAAAAAAGGTATTTATCAAGTTGGGAGATTGGAACAATTTAATTTTTCAGTAGCTGTTTTAATTCTATAAAGGATTTCATTAGCTATTTCAATAGAAACCTCTTTTAATCCGCAATCTGGATGGAAATATGCTATATTGCTTAACCCAACTTTATTCACTATTTCTTTAATTAAATTAAAAATTTTTTCTATTGAATCTACCTCGTTTATGTTTCTTACAGTTACAGAAGCACATCCAACTCCCAAATTTTTATTAAAAAACTCCAATTTTTCTTTATTAATTAAATTAATGTTTCCTTTTTCTTTTTTTCCGCTAAATGCTAAACTTAAGGTTTTCACTTTTAACTTTAAGATTTCATCCATTAAACCTTTAATTCGAGTTAAATCACCGCATATATGAATGCTTATTTTTTCAAAATCTCTTGATTCAATCGTTAAATTTGAAAGCATAAAATTTAATATTTCAATCGATTTTTTAGGATCCATAAACCCGCTTGAAATTCCAGGTTCATCTATTTGAATAAAAGAATTTAACTCTAGCAATCTATTTATAATAGGTTTTAAAGCATTAGATAAATCATAATAAATGCTTTCATCAAAAATACCGGAATAATAGTTGAGGCCATTCATTGCACAAATGAAACCTAAAGTTATAGGACCAGTAATAGAAGTTTTAATTTTCACATCACTTCTGCCAATTTCCTCAAGATAATTTTTAAGAATTTTAAAATCAACTATTTTATAGAAGGTTTCAACACTCTCCATAGGCTTAATTTTACCACTTATATACAATCTTTTTTCTCCTTTTAACCCTGGAATTTGATTAAAATAATTTATCATATCAAATCTTTGTTCTCCATCAGAAATTATGTGTACACCATTTTTAAGTTGAATGTTTGCAGCGAGTTTAATTGCCTCAACAATATCATTTGAAAGTTTTGGTAAGCTTCCAATAACTGTTCTTTTAATCAAATAGTAACTCACCAATAAATTTATGGAATAGTTTTAAATGGAAATAGAAAAGCAAACCCTAATATAATAGCCATTGAATAAATTAGGATAACTATTAATGGAGGATTTTGATCAAGAAATAAATAGGTTATAGCAATGCAAATACTTGGAACAGTATTTAAAAAGTAAAATATATACATTATTCTGTGGAGAATAAGAGCCATAGGATAAAATGGAAGGTAAGTTGCTGCAAACCAAATAATTGAAAATAAGGTAATATCCTCCTTTTTTTCATAAAAAGAGTAAGCTGAATAAACAATAGCTGGAATGCATAAATATATTATGGCAGGATTCATAGCTCCGGCAAAATGAATTGATGTAAAAGTTTTTATTATTGTTTCATTTGAATAAACATTTACATCAACTTTAAGATATGGAATTTCAACTTGATTTAAAAGCCATTGCCAAGGATAACTTTCAATCCCTTCAGGTATAAGTCTGGTTAAGGATTTAGTATAGGTATATATATAGGCTATGTGATCAAAAGGATTATTATAACCAACCCATATTTTATCCATTAAGGTTAATAAAATTAAACCAAAAACTGTATAGGAAATAATGAATTTTTCTAACCAACTAGCGAAATTAAACCAATTAAACCTTCCATTTTTATATTCTTTTATAAAATGAAATATAACTATTGTTAGGAAGCCATATAAACCTCCAAGTTTAGATAATGTGCTTAAAGCCAAAGCTAAAGCACTTAATACTATTTTGTTTTTAAAATAAAGATAGAAACCTAATACCATAAAAAAGAGCATGAAAATATCCAAAGTTGCTATTCTGCTATGAACAAACATTAAATTATCAAAGCTTAATAAAAAAGTTGAAAATAAAGCTAAAAAATCTCTTTTTGAAACTTCCTTTACTAAAAGATAAAAAATAAATAATGTTAATGTACCAAAAATAACGCTTGGAATACGCCAACCCCAAGCGTTATCACCAAGAAAAGCCATAGATAAAGCTATTATACCCTTAGCCAAAAAAGGATGTTCCCGATTTGGATCAAGCCCTAAAGGCGCATCTTGATAAACATCTGGATCATGAGGGAGCTTAAGCAGAATTCTAGCAACATTAACATAATATTTTTCATCAAAAATTAGTGAACCTGAAGGTTTATCAAGCCATATAAGCCTTAATATTAATGATGCAATTAAAAGGTAAAGAAAAACTCTATCAAATTTATTTGCTAATGGATGAAAATTCAATTTACTAAATAAATTAAATTTAAGATTATTAATTTCCATTTTTAACTCCTTGCTTGCATAAATTTATTTCCACAATTAATTTCTCTTATTATTTACTTTATGCTATTTATTTTTTATTTTAATTTTCTCTTATTAAAGTTAACAAATTTAAAAAAAGAAAAAGGTTTTATTTAGGGAAGGTTTATAAATCTATTAACAATAACATCGTTATTAAATGGTGAAAAAATTGTCGCTTAAATGCGAAAACTTTGTTAAAAAACTCCTTCCAACTTTTCGATCTTTAATCGTTAAAGAACTTATTGAAAAATATAAATTTTCTCAAGTTAAGGCAGCTGCAAAACTTGGTGTAACTCAAGCTGCTGTAAGCCAGTATTTTCATTCAAAAAGAGGTATGAAAAGAATTAAGGAATTTGAAAAACTAGAAGAATTTAAGCTTATGATTGAAGAAACAGCGCGTAAAATAGCTGAAAATGAAGTTTCGGAAGTTAATGCTGAATTTTGCAAACTTTGTAGAGCGTTAAAAGATAATGTTGAATGTAAAAAACTTTAACAATTTTTGTTATTCTAAAGGGTTAAATGGGATTCAATTTGTTTACTTTAGAAGAAATTAGAAAAGATTTTCCAATTCTTAACTCGGGATTAATATATTTTGATAATGCTGCAAGCAGCTTAACTCCGGAGCCGGTAATTCAAAAAATGCTAGAATTTTATAGGTATTATAGAGCTAATGTTGAAAGAGGGGTTCATAAACTTTCTCAAAAAGCAAGCAGGGAATATGAAGAAGCTCGAGTTAAAATTGCTAAATTTATAAATGCTAACTCTGAATCAGAAGTGATAATAACTAAAAACAGCACTGAAGGAATAAACATTATTGCTAATGGTATTAATTGGCAAAAAGGAGATAAAATAGTCACAACACTTATAGAGCATCACTCCAACTTTATAGTTTGGTTAAGGCTTAAAAAAAAGTTTGGCATAGAAGTTAAGGTGATTAAACCAAATAAAGAAGGGAAATTCAATATTCAAGATTTTAAAGAAGCTTTAGATGAAAAAACAAAACTTTTAGCCATTACACATGCATCAAATGTTTTAGGAGTTATAAATCCAGTAAAGGAGTTAACCAAAATAGCTCATAGCGTAAAAGCTAAAGTATTGATTGATGGAGCGCAATCAACCCCCCATATACCGATTGATGTTAAAGAAATAGATTGCGACTTCTTTGTTTTTTCAGGTCATAAAATGCTTGGTCCCACTGGTGTAGGAGCATTATATATTAAGGAGGATTATCTTAAAGATATTGAACCTTTAAGTATAGGTGGTGGAACAATAAGCGAAGTTACTTCATCAAACTATATGCTTGATGAAAGCCCAATGCGTTTTGAAGCTGGAACACCACCTATAGCTGAAGCTATAGGGTTAGGAGCTGCAATAGATTACTTAACAAAAATTGGGTTAAAAAATATTGAGGCGCATGAAAAAAGGTTAATTGAAAAAATGGATTCAGAGTTAAGAAAAATCGATAAAGTTGAAGTTTATGGTCCTAAAAATATTGCTGAAAAAATTGGATTAACCTCATTTAATATTAAGGGTTTAAATCCTCATGATGTAGCTTTAACCCTAGATGCTTCAGCAAACATAATGGTTAGATCAGGACATCATTGTGCTATGCCATTAACTAAAGAATTGCTAGGTTTAAATGAAGGCTCTGTTAGAGCCAGCCTCTATCTTTATAATACAATGGAGGAGGTTGAAAAATTTATTTCTGTAATTGATGAAGTTGCTAAAACTTTAGCTTAATTTTAAGAGGTGAAATATAATTGAGGGTTTATTTAGATAATGGATCAACAACTCCTGTTTTAAAGGAAGTTATTGAAGCTATGCTTCCTTACTTTACTGAAAAATATGGTCATCCACTATTTATTTACTCCTTTGGAAGAGAAAGCTATGAAGCTATTGAGGCAGCTAAAGAGGTTATTGCTAACACAGTAAACGCTTCTCCTGAAGAAATAACTTTTACTTCAAGTGGTACAGAAGCTAATGATATTGCTATTCGAGGAGTAGCATATGCAAATAAATCTAAAGGTAAGCATATAATTACAACTAAAGTTGAAAACCCCTCGGTTTTAAGAGTTACTGAAGCTTTAGAGAAGGAAGGTTTTAAAGTGGATTATTTAGATGTTGATAAAGAGGGTTTTGTAAATTTAACTCAACTTAGGGAAAAGTTAAGTAAAGAAACCATTTTGGTTAGCATAATGCATGTTAATGATGAAATAGGCACTATAGAACCTATAAAGGAGGTTGGGGAAATATTAGAGGCATTAAATCATAAAGTGTATTTTCATGTGGATGCCGCAGCATCTTATGGTAAAGTTCCAATAAATATTGAAGATATGAACATAGATTTACTTAGTATAAGCGCACATAAAATTCATGGACCAAAAGGTGTAGGAGCATTAATTATAAGAAAAGATGTGAAAATAGAGCCAATTCAGCATGGATATATTTCGCTATTTAAATTAAAGCCTGGAACAGAAAATGTTCCTGGTATAGTGGGATTTAGCAAAGCAGCTGAATTAGCTTTTAAAGACTTTAATTCAAATGTAGCTCATATGGTTAAGTTAAGAGATAAATTAATTAAAGGTATTCAGGAAACTATTCCAGATTCAATTCTTCATGGTCCAGTAGGAGATAAAAGAAGCCCTGCAAACGTAAATTTTTCTTTTAAATATGTTGAAGGAGAATCAATACTGCTTCATTTAGATTTACGGGGAATTAGTGTAGCTACAGGTTCGGCATGTTCCACAAGAAAGCTTGAGCCAAGCCATGTTTTAACGGCTATTGGAGTAAAACCTGAAATTGCTCATAGCTCAATTAGATTTACCTTAAGTAAATTGAATACTGAAGAAGAAATTGATTATGTACTTAAAGAGTTACCTGAAGTAATAGAAAATTTAAGGAGGATTAGCCCAATTAAACCTGGAGCATTTTAAGTAAAGGGGGGAGAAAAATTGAGTTATACTGAAAGAAGCCATTTAAAATATAGTGAAAAACTAATAGAATTATTTAAAAATCCTAAAAATGTTGGAGAAATGAGGGATGCTACGGTAACTGTAACTGAAGGGAGCCCTGTTTGTGGAGATGTAATGCAATTATCATTAAAAATTGAGGGAGAAAAAATTGTTGATGCAAAATTTCTTTCTTTTGGCTGTGCAGCTAACATTGCTACAGGCTCTGTTATTACAGAGAAGGTTAAAGGTCTTTCAATTAAAGAAGCTGAAAAAATAACAATGAATGATGTGGCAAAGGAGTTAGGTGGATTACCGCCAATAAAAATGCATTGCGCAGTTTTAGCAGCTAAAGCATTGAAAAAAGCTATTGAAGAATATAAGGCTAAAGTTTTAGAAAAAAATGAATCCCATTAAACTTTTATTTAAAAACGAGTGCAGTTTAGCTAAGGGATTAAAAAAAGGAGAAGCTATAAGCTTTGGAGAAGCTGAAATTGCATATGTTCAACCATGTGCTTCAGAAAGGGGAAAAGTTACAGCAGATATAGTTATGTCAAAAGAAGAAAAAGAATTCTTTAATTTTGAAATAGTATGTTTAATCTTGGATTTATATAAAATTATGTTTGCTGAAGAAAAATGCAGTCAAGCTTTAGGAATAGCAATGATTAAATGGCGTGGAAAAGAAATACTAGTGTTTAAAAATGGAAGAATAAATATTAAGCGTGCTTTAAACAAGGAAGAAATTGAAAAAATTTTAAATTCGCTTACTCGTCTTTTATCAGGAAGCATTTTATGCGAAAATTGTGGAAAACCATTAATTGAATGCGCTTTTGGAAAGTGCAAAAAATGCATGAATATTAACGTTAAAGTTAAAATTAATGTAGATTATCTTAAGCAGGTTTTAACTGGATTATTCATTATTAAAAGCTTAGAGAAATTTTATGAAGCTGCAAAAAAAATTTTAAACTATTCAATTGATTTAACAATTTTTGAGAAATCTAAGTTGGTTGAAGCCTATAAAAGCATTAATGAAGCTGCATTTGAATCATTAAATTGTATTAATGAAGCTTCAAATTTAACTGAAGTAAGCCTAGGGCTTATAACATTAAGTTTAGCGGTAAACTTTAAGGTTGTTATTCAAAAAGCGCTTAATATGAATTTTTTAACCAAAGAAGAAATAGCAAAAACTTTAGTTTTAATTTCAAAAACTATTTTATATAATGAAGAATTTTTTAATGAATTTAAAGAAATTATTGGAACACTGGAAAACAATTATTTAGCAATAAATAAAGTTGAAGAATTAATTAATGATTTAAGTCAATTAAAGCTTATCTTAAGTTTATTTAAGTGAAATAAAAAAGTCTTTCTTTAAACTTACTAATTAAACTCTTAAAAAAGAGTGTTCAACTTAAAAAAAACCAGTTATTTTGAGGTTTAATTTCTTTTTTAAACTGAAAATGTAATGAAAAATATTTAACTCATTTAAAATGCATTTTACTTTAAAACAAGTTTTTTGAAGTATTCATAAATTTTTATTGCATTCAGATAAAACTTAAAAAAAATAGAGTTGGGAACTTGCGTATTCTAGTGTAAAAGAAAGATAATAAAAATAGAGCAGAATCTTAATAAGCTTTTGCATACTTAATAATATTTGTAGTTAGTATAAATAAATAGAGTGAATTAACTAAAAAAATTTATAAAATTTATTTTGAGAGGGATTAAAAATGCTTGAAGAAAAAATTCAGGAAGCTCATCTTGTAACAAAAATTAGAAAAAGAGATGGAAGAATAGTAGATTTTGATTCAAATAAAATTACTGAAGCTATATGGAAGGCGGCTCAATCAGTTGGTGGAAAAGATAGGAGTATTGCTGAAAAGTTAACTAAGGAAGTTGTAAAAAGAGTTAATGAAAAATTTGCTGGAAAAATTCCAACGGTTGAAGATATACAAGATATAGTTGAAAAAGTTCTTGTTGAAAACGGTCATTATAAAACAGCTAAAGCCTATATTCTCTATAGAGAGCAGCATCGTCAATTAAGAGAAGTTAAAAACCTGCTTCTTGATGTAGGGAATATAGTGGATTCTTATATAGCGCAGGAAGATTGGCGAATTAAAGAGAATGCTAATGCTACATGGTCATTTTCAGGTTTACTATGGCATGTTACAGGCACAGTTATGGCTTATTATGCTTTAAACTTAGTTTATCCAAAGGAAATAGCGAAAGCCCATACAGAAGGAGATTTTCATCTTCATAATTTAAGTATGAGTTTAGCAGGTTATTGCGCTGGATGGTCTTTAAGGCAATTGCTGCATGAAGGATTTAATGGTGTTCCAGGAAAAGTTGAATCTTCTCCACCAAAACATTTAAGGTCAGCTCTTGGACAAATGGTTAATTTCATAGGCACTTTGCAAAATGAATGGGCTGGAGCCCAAGCTTTCAGCTCTTTCGATACTTATTTAGCACCTTTTGTTCGCGCAGATAGATTAAGCTATGCAGAGGTTAAACAAGCCATTCAAGAATTTGTTTTTGGAATAAACATTTCTTCAAGATGGGGTGGTCAAACACCCTTTTCAAATATAACTCTTGATTGGACTGTTCCAGAAGATCTTAAAGATGAGCATGTAACAATTGGAGGAAAAATAACTAATGATGTGTACGGTGATTTTCAAGATGAAATGGATATGATCAATAAAGCTTTTATGGAAGTTATGCTTGAAGGAGATGCTAAAGGAAGAGTTTTCACCTTCCCAATACCAACCTATAATATAACTAAAGATTTTGATTGGTACTCTGAAAATGCTGAGCTTCTTTTTGAAATGACAGCTAAATATGGATTACCTTATTTCCAAAACTTTATAAATTCTGATTTAAACCCAAGCGATGTTAGAGCAATGTGCTGTAGGCTTCAATTGAATCTAAAAGAATTAAGAAATAAAACTGGAGCTTTATTTGGTGCTGGAGAATCAACTGGAAGCATTGGTGTAGTTACAATAAACATGCCTAGAATAGGCTATTTATCCAAAGATGAAAATGAATTTTTTGAAAGACTTGATAGATTCATGTATCTTGCAAAGCAAGCTTTAGAAATAAAAAGGAAAATTGTTTCAAGAAATATGGATGCTGGACTTTTACCTTATACTAAAAGATACTTGGGTAGTCTTAAAAATCATTTTTCAACAATAGGTTTAGTAGGAATGAATGAAGCATGCTTAAACTTTCTTGGTGTAAACATAGCTGAAGAAGAAGGAAAAAAATTTGCTTTAAAAACTTTAGATTTTATGAGGGAAAAACTAATTGAATTTCAAGAGGAGACAGGACATTTATATAACTTAGAAGCTACACCGGCTGAAGGCACCGCTTATAGATTAGCTAAAATAGATAAAAAATATTATCCAGAAATAATTACTGCTGGTAATTCTATTCCATATTATACTAACTCAACACATCTTCCAGTAGAGTATACAGATGATTTATGGTTTGCTTTAAAACATCAAGAAGATTTGCAAGTTAAATATACAGGTGGAACAGTTTTTCATGTTTTTCTAGGAGAATCACCAACAAGCGAAGAAACAAGAATTCTTGTTAAAAAAATTGCTGAAAACTTTAGAATCCCCTACTTTACTATTACACCAACATTCTCTATATGTCCAAATCATGGTTATTTAAAGGGTGAAAAATCAATATGTCCAATTTGCAATACACCTTCAGAAGTGTATTCGCGAGTAGTAGGTTATTTAAGGCCTGTTAAAGATTGGAATGCTGGAAAACAAGAAGAATTTAAAGAAAGAAAAGAAT
>Ga0105158_1000032_pt1 | contig 63048 bp, 58 predicted proteins | sample LHCtaG_FD_81567 | JGI IMG/M metagenome (GOLD analysis project Ga0105158, IMG submission 81567) | Hot spring microbial communities from Little Hot Creek, USA to study Microbial Dark Matter (Phase II) - LHC4sed_matched | ecosystem: Environmental > Aquatic > Thermal springs > Hot (42-90C) >...
CTAGAATCAATTAAACCTATTGCTTTCGTAGGAACCCAAATAAGCTATATTGTTTTCGCACCATTCCTTTACCTTCTTGGTCCCGAAAGCTTCAATTATTTAAGCATCTTCGAAAAAAGGGAAGATATAGAAAAGCTTCTTTCAAAAATTGAGGCGCTTTCGGAAGAAAATAAAGAGAAGGATAATGTCACCTAGTCTTCTCTTTCACAATTTTGTCGACTAACGCTAAAATTATTGCCGAGGTTATTATAGGGCCGAATACTAGAACTGGACTAAAAAATGTATTATAAACTAGAGATAGCATGATTTCAGAAAAGGCTGCAATAATAATGGCGCATCTCATAATATATTTAACCTCTCTTCTTCCAGTCTTTCTTATCAAAAGTTTTAAAGCCACCACACCTGTAAGTGTGCATAGAATGTAGATTGTTATCACAAAATAGTTAAAATCCATGGAAAAGCTTGCAAGTATATTCAGCATTAGTATAGTTGTGGAGAAGAAGAAGAGGGTGCTAACAAAGTAGTCAAAGTAGTAGCTTTCAGCCTTTTTTTGCAAGGCATCACCAGTCAAAAAGCTCTATATTTGCACGGGGAACTTTAACTTTACGCCCGTTCTGCAGTTCCACGACCGCAACTCTAACTTGACATTCTGCTTCAACGCAATCGATTTCTATAGGCAGATCAACTACCCTGCCTAGGCATCCAAAATATGGGTGCCTTATCACTCTAACCTTTGTTCCAGGCTTCAAGCTGCTCGATAATATTTCTGCTTCCTCTCTACATTCTTCCTTCTGCAGTGGGATTATTATTTCAGGCCTTATTACTCCAGCCCTAATCTGTGTCGCACCATTTATTGACGCATTATATCCCTCAAATGTCTTCAATATGTTAAATGTCTTTTTAGCCATCTCAAGTCTCCCGAATCCTTCTGTCAATATTATCGTTAACGACAAGTTTTCGTGACCCGTTATGGCTACACCAATCTCATATCCTAAAATCTCCTTTATCTGCTTAAACTCGAGTCCTCCAACTATAAGCCCCCTGGCTCCAAAATCGGCCGCCCTCTTTATCGCCTCAAAGCTTGCAGTAGACCCTCCAACGACAATTTTACCCCTACATCTTTCATTAACATTTTCTGGCGATATTTCCTCAGATGGATCTTCAACTCCAATATATATTTCACCCTTTCTTTCCCCCCCGATTCCGAATATGCCTTCTATTAAAGCCGCTTTAGTCTCAATTACTACTGCCTCATTTGACAATGTTTCTACCACATTTCCTGGAATATAGGCGTCGATTTCAATTTTAGTAGGTTCAGCCCTTATACTAACATTACCAGTGGTTCCGGAAAAATACTCTATTTTCCCCCTTATAGGTGATTTCACATATTTTTTAGTTAGTCCAAAGAAGCCTTTTCTAAATGCTATAATCTCATCTTTTTCAACCATTTCCCCAACTTTTTTAAGCATGCATCTTTCAAGCTCTTCAGGCTCTATTTCCAAAAGGCTTGCAGCGTTAACAATTTGAACTTCACCTGGAACCTCTGTTCTTGCCACAATCTGATCCTGTGAAACAGTCTGCCCTTTTCTAACTAAGACTTCTCCCGGCAAAGGTAATCTTCGCTCCTTTCTTACGCTCGTGCACCAGCAAACCCTTAGCCCAGGTGTATAAGCGTGAGTAGAATATGTTGTACTCATATTTCTTCACCTACTTTAAGAGGGTAAGCGTTAATTGCGCTGAACCATTTAAGAAGGAGCCTTTTCCTTTCATCAGGTTCTTCTGGAAGCGTGAGCGGTCTTCCCCTTCCATCTATTATCACACCAACTACTCCACCATCTAAAGTTGCTGAAACAGTTTTACCTTTACCTACTCCAACATCAAAATCACTTTCAGGCTTAGCCTGTAGATTTGCTTTAACGTTTAATCCTATTGGAATACAGTAGAGTTCACCGTACCTTACATCCAAAGAATATGTTTCACTTCCGGTCTTAAGCTGCACATGTCCTATGATTTTATCCTTTTCAGATGTTCCGCTAAATACAACAGCTGTGCCTAGTCTAACGAGACAATCCTTTTCTAGGACCTCTAATGCTGCCCTAGGGTGAACTGTTGACAGTACTCCAAGATGAGGCATCATGAAGGCGCTATCCACTGTTAGCCTTACTACACCTTCCGCTTGGAAGGCGTCAATGAGTATCAATGCAGCCTGCTGTCTGCGAGGTGTGTGCGAGAGAAGTCCTCCTGTGCCGATGATCATGTTTATCTTCTTCATGTCTATATATGTCTCCTTCACCTCCTGTTCGAATACGTCTGAAATTGTTCTTTCACGATGAACTCCTTTTAACTCTCTTGCCAGAGACTTGTGATGCTGGAAACCTAACCTAATAGCCTCTCTTGCTATAGCGTGCTCGATCATGAGGTCTTCAAGTGTCTGTGGTATTGTTGTCGGCCTTATCATTTTATTGCCTACCCTATCGTAAAGTTCGCTCTCATTTATTTCAAAGGGCAGCCATCTTACAATATTTTTTACTCCAGCCGACTTTAATACGTTTCCTATGCTGTAGCTCATTCCAAGATTTGCACTAACAGACCTAACAAACTTTCCCTCGTAAACGGAGTAAATGTTTGTTGTCGCACCACCCAATCCAACACCCAGCACATTAATTCCGTAGGCTTCCGCAATAGTCCTCATCATCTTGCCTTCACCAGCTGGAGTTGGCATTACTGGAACAGATACAAGCTTCACAAGCTTCTCGTAGCCTGGAGCATGAGACATAACATGCTCCATAAAAATTTCATGAATAATATTTCTTGCTGGCTCAACATTTTCTATCTCAAGAACAGGCCTAATGTTTTCCGTAACCTTAACAAAAAACTTTTCACTTAACATACTTACGATATCTGGTGCGGCGACCTTGTTTCCTGCAAATACTACTGGAAGCCTATAGCTTACACCGAATCTCGGTTTAGGCTCAGCCGCCCTAATTACTTCCGCCATTTCCAGGACATGTGTTTTAGTACCTCCATCTGTACCACCAGCAAGCAAGATCATGTCGGGCCTAAGAAATCTCAATTTCTCAATCTTCTTATGAAGAGGTATACCATCGTCTATTGAAAGACTGTCCATGATTATTGCGCCTGCACCAAGAGCCGCCCTCTCAGAACTTTCTGTAGTCATTGTTTTAACGACACCTGCTACTATCATTTGTAACCCTCCTCCTGCACTGCTTGTGCTCACGTAGAGGTCGACACCAGCATCTCTTCCATTAAATGGCATCAGTATGCTCGTTTCAGTAGATTCAGCTAAAAGTTTGTACCCGGAAAGCTCCTCTATTTCTCTTATAGCGTTCTTTAAACCGACTGTGACATCTTCGAATGGCTTCTCAACAGTAGTTGGCGCTTCACCACTTGAAATAAACCTGTACTCACCGTTCTCCATTTTCTTGAAAAGTCTAGCCTTAGTTGTTGTGCTACCCACATCTGTGGCCAGAATCAGCCTTAGATTTTCAATATTCTGTTGGGAAGTAAGTGTCAGTTGCATGGTTCAACTTTTAGGGTGGTGGAAATTACACCATTTTAACTTTTCGATTAAAATCGATGAAAAATTTATAAATTCAATTTTGTCTCATAAGTTGAGCATGCTTGAACCAAAATATGATTAAAAAGGTTTACGAGGATATAGAAAAAAATTTTGGAACATACCTTAAAGAGCTTCAGGCATACTTATCACAGCCAAGCATTTCTGCAACAGGTGAAGGTATAGAGGAAACTGCTCAGATGACAGCGGAGTACATAAGGAGATTGGGTTCAAAGGATGTTCGTCTAGTACGATTTAAAGACGGCCACCCTATCGTATATGGTACGATAATGTCCAAAAATGCGAAGAGGTCTCTCGTGCTATATAATATGTATGATGTTCAGCCTCCAGAACCATTAGATGAATGGACTTCTCCACCATTTGGAGCCCAAATTGTAGACGATAAAGTTGTTGCAAGGGGTGCTGTAAACACAAAGGGTCCAGTTATGGGCATGTTTAAGGGTCTAGAATCTTACTTGAACGTGTACGGCGAATTTCCAGTTAATCTTGTATTCATAATAGAGGGTGAAGAGGAGCTTGGAAGCCCACATATACCAGAGTTTGTGAAAATGTACGAGTCTGAACTGAAAAAATGTGATGCTGTTTACATGCATGGGAATGATCAAGAAGAAGATGATACACCGGCTGTACATCTTGGCGTGAAAGGCTTACTTTATTTTGAAATGGAGGCTGAAATGGGTTCAAGGGATGTTCACGGAAGCCTAGCAACAATAGTACCGAATCCTGTGTGGAGGCTTGTATGGGCTTTAAAAACAATGAAGGATGAATCTAATAGGATCCTTATCAAAGGCATATACGATGATGTACGTCCTCCGACAAGTGAAGAAATAGAAATGGTAAAAGATATTGCGTCAAGAAAGGATCTTCAAAAGTTTAAAGAATTTTTAGGTGTCAAAGAATTTAGAAAAGACCTTCAAGGTCTAGACCTTTACATAGAAAACTACTTTAAGCCCACACTAAACATTGACGGGATAATAGCAGGCTACACTGGACCCGGAACAAAAACTCTTGTCCCATCAAAAGCAAAAATAAAGATGGACATTAGACTGGTACCAAATATGGCTTCAGAAAAGGTCTGGGCGCTTGTCAAAAACCATATGGCGGAACATGGTTTCAATGATATAAAATTGATTAAAAGGTCAAGTTATGAATGGGCTAGGGCGTCACCAAGCTCAAACATAGCCCAGTCTGTCATAAACTCCTTAAAGCAGTTAGGATACAATCCATTAATTTACCCAACATTAGAGGGTTCAGCACCATTCTATATATTCTCAAAACCTCCATTGAACCTTCCCTTTGTCCTAGCAGGTTTCGCATATGGTTTCCTAGCTCACGCACCAAACGAGTACATTAAAATAAGTCAATTTAGGGAAAGCATGAGGCTGATGGCAACGATTATAGAAAACTTCAAATCCCTTTAATTTTTTTTAATAAAAAAAATTGTAAGATTTAAATAATTATATCGTATAGCCAGTGAACATAGGTGGAAAGATGCAACTGATAGCTGGTCGCATATTCGGTGCAGTCTTTCTACTAATATCATTTCTCATCATCTACCTTTACATGACTAAAGCCGTCAAGGTTTCTGTGCCAAAAATCAGGACGATGGCTGGTCTTGAAGCTATCCCAGAAAGCATAGGACGTGCAGCTGAAACTGGAAGACCTGTACACTACACTCCTGGAACAGCTGGCTTCTCGGGTGCAACAGCAGGGTTTGCAGCACAGACTTTTGCAGGCCTAAGCGTTTTAACCTATGTTTCAAGGTTAACTGCAAAATATAAGGTGCCACTTTATGTGACGCTTGCATACGGTGAACATATTCCCTTGGTTGAATCGATTCTAAGAGAATCGTACACATTTGAAGGAAGGCCCGAAGCTGTTGCTACAGAAACTAAGATCCTATATTTTCCTATAGCCACATCTAATGCACCATATGCTTCAGGTGTACTCGGCCTTTTTGAAAGAGTTAAGCCGGCATCAAATATAATGATAGGCCCCTTCTATTTTGAAGCGTTAGCTATTGCAGAGCAGGGTTTTATCGAGGGTGCGATGCAAATAGCTGGAACAGCGATGACCTACCAGATACCATTCTTTGTTGTAGCATGCGATTACACACTAATTGGAGAAGAAATATTTGCAGCGGGAGCCGTTGTCTCGCAGGACAAGCCCTTGTTGGGTTCTATCGCAGGCCAAGATATCGTAAAAATAATAACGATACTGCTGCTTATAGGCGGCTTTATACTGCAAAACCTTGGAATAGACTTTCTATCTATTCTAAAATTCTGAGGTGATATAGAGGATGTCTTCCACATTTTTAAATAAGGAGTTGCCAATAATACTAATATTCGTAACCGGAGTAATAATGATAGTATCCTACTTTGTTTCAGCACCCGAAATATACCTTGACCCATTAGCGAGCAACCTTTCGCAGGTCGCTGCACTGATAGCCGCATACGCTACAATACTTGGAATCGTCACATTAGCTATAATACATGTAAATCATATAGTAAAGAGGACAAAAGGACAATGGTACTACAGCATAATAGTTCTCGCACTAGCTTTGTTGATGATTGTAGTCGGATTTATAGGTGAACTTGGAACACATCCATACTTTATATGGCTATACCAGTACCCATTGATAGCACTAGACACAACAATTTACTCTCTCCTAGCATTCTATATTGTTTCAGCAGCCTTTAGAGCCTTTAAAGTGAGATCTGTTGAAGCACTTATTCTAGTTGTCTCAGGAATTTTCGTTATGCTGATGAACGCTCCAGTCGGTGCAGCAATATGGTCAGGCTTTCCAGTAATAGGAAACTGGGTTATGACGGTACCAAACACGTCGGGCTTTAGAGGCTTTATTATTGGCGCAGCGATAGGTGCAATAGCTATTGGCCTGAGAGTGTTACTGGGCAAAGAAAAAGGTGTATTAGGGAGGTCATGAACATGAGCACACTAGAAAAGGTTGAAAAGATAGATAGGCGAATAGTATACCTGGTACTGATAGTTGTCGTCGCAGCTATTCTACTTAGGCCCATAGGATTACCAATACCAATTTCCTCTTCAACCAAAAAATACTATGAGGCAATAAACTCTCTTCCTTCCGGAAGTGTTATAGCGCTTGGTGTAGACTTTGACGCAGGAGCCCTACCAGAACTTGGACCGATGTTAGAGGCAACCTTGAAGCAGCTTTTTGCAAGCGACAAAAAGTTCGTGATCTTCTCACTATGGGGGGGAGGTCCAGCTGTTTCCACAATATACTTAAACAAATTGAAGGACCTAATCGAATCTTCGGGCAAAAAATATGGTGAAGACTATGTGCTTTTACCCTATATTGCCGGAGGAGAAACTGCAGCTGCGGCTTTAGCAAAAGATTTCAAAAACACGGTAAAAAATGACTATTATGGAACACCAGTTGACCAAATACCCTTACTAAAGAATTTGAATACTGCAAATGACTTCGCGCTCCTGATAACGATAACTGCTGGAACACCGGGAGTCGAGGAGTACCTGAGGCAGTGGGTAAGTCCATTTGGAATAAAATTCAATGTTGGCGCTCTTGGTGTTTCTGCTCCAAACTACATGCCATATTATACCTCAGGACAAATCTACGGCATGATACAAGGGTTGAGGGGTGCAGCCGAATACGAGCTCCTAGTTGGTTCACCTTCTATTGCAGTAAGTAGCATGGACGCACTTTCAGCAGGCCACATCGTTACAATTGTCTTCATACTACTTGGAAATGCTGTCTTCCTTTTAAGAAAATATTCTAGAAAGGAGGTGAAGTCATAAAATGGCAATTTCAACAGACCTATCTGTTTGGGTTGCAGCATTGCTGACCATAATGGCATATACTATAATCTACAAGGACAATCCCTTCTATAAACTTGCTGAACACATACTAGTAGGTCTAAGTGCCGGATACCTATTTATACAAACCTGGAAAATGATCTACAACTCTTCCATATTACCACTATTCAATGGATCCGGACTACTCTTCGGAGGCGTAACGCTCGTACTTGGTGTTCTACTCTTTACAAAGTTTTCAAAGAAATACTTTTGGCTAAGCAATATTTCCATAGCCATACTAGTTGGTACGGCAACAGGCCTAACTGTAAGAGGATATCTGTTCGCACAACTTATAGAACAGGTTAAAGCATCTATCAAGGTTGTCACAGCCTTACAGCCACTTGACATTTTCAACTCTGTACTGTCGCTTATCATGGTTGTCTGTACTCTTGCCTACTTCCTATTCACGTTTGAGCAAAAGGGTGCACTCGGCTGGATAGCGAAGTTTGGACGGTACACGATGATGGCGGCCTTCGGCGCGGCCTACGGTGGAACAGTGATGACAAGGCTAACAATATTCATACAGAGAATGCAGTACCTATTGTTCACTTGGTTGGGTTTAGCTTAAAACCCAAACCCTTATTTTATTTTTTATTCAACCATATTGTATGAGCGAAAATAGGGTTAAAAAATTTTCTAGCTTGTTAGAAAACAATGGCATAGACTGCGCAATTGTAATAGGTACATCGAATGTCGCATACTTAAGTGGTTTTATGCCTATTGCGACAATGGAGAGACCAATTATCTATGTGCATCACGTTGGTTCAGATCCAACTTTGATCGTGCCAATACTAGAACTAGAGCATGCACGCGAAAAATCTTGGTTAAAGGATATACGCCCATACTACGAGTATAAGGTGGAAATACCCAACGCTTTTTCATCATATCTGGACCTTCTCGAATACGTTGTAAGAGAAAAGGTTAAAGGGTCTGAAAGGTTAGCCTTTGACTTAAATAATATTCCTGCTACAGTATACCTAAAATACTCTAACAAGTTCAAGGACAGGCCTATACTTGACTGCACATCCTTGATTGACGAATTGAGGATGATAAAAGATGAAAGGGAAATCGAGTTGCTTAAAATTTCAGCTAAAATAACCGATAAAACCCTAGAATATCTTATAAGCGAGGCCGTTAAACCTGGTAAAACGGAGCTAGAACTGCTCGCTGACATAATCTCATACGTAAACTATGAGGGTGCAAAATATTTCCCGCAGGCCGAAGCTGGATTAGAAGGATTCGGCTGCGGTGTTATCTGGTCCGGTCCAAGAAGCGCTATCCCACATTCAGCACCATCCACAAGAAAGATAGTTGAAGGCGACTCCATAATACTTTCTGTCGGAGCAAAATGTGCAGGCTACAGTGCGGAAGACGAACGTACAGTATTCTTAGGAAAACCTTCTGAAGAAAAGATACGATATTTTAAAGTTGCATTTGAAGCTCAGCAAAGAGCTTTTGACGTCTCTAAGCCTGGTGCTAGAGCGGGAGATGTGGACGCAGCAGCACTGAACCATATACGTTCAAAGGGAATGGGTAAGTGCATAAAACATCGCACTGGCCACGGAATAGGACTGGATTTCCACGAGCCACCATACATACGTGAAGACAGCGATTTAGTTTTAAAGGAGGGTATGGTTTATTCTGTTGAACCAGGCGTTTACGTCGAAGGTTTGGGAGGTTTCAGACACTCCGACACTTTATTGGTTACAAAGTCAGGCTACGAACTTATAACAAAGTATCCAAGAGAACTTGAAGACCTAATAATTGAGAGATAGTGTAAGGCTACTCCCATCCCCTTAATTTAAGGTACTCTGGCATCGTCTTATCCAAGTAGACAACAGCATTATTCGACTTCCTGTTAGGCTCCCTAAGAAGCCTCTCAGGTAGTGTATCCTCCTCACTCGATATCCCATGTTTCAAGTTGAAGGCTCTCTTCAGATTATAAATTCTTTCGCCGGCCTTTAAAGCCTCCCCTACTGTAATGTTTTCTCCCGTTACAGCGTTAAATGCTCTAATGAACCTATTTTCTGCACCGTACCTTGGATTAACTAGAAGACACCATCCTGCTGCAGTGAGAAAAGCCCACCAGTCTTCAATTACTTTGGCAACAAAGGCCTTCATTTTCGTCGAAGTTCTATCCCCGTAATCTCCGTCTATTCCAAGTTCGGGAAACCGTTGTCCTGAAAATTCAACGAACAAGCTTATGCCCTCCATATGGTCAGCTCCAACTGGGCTACAGGCATAATGTGGTCCACCACCCTGAAATGCTCTTGGATCATGTGCTGGTATCTCCAAACCCTTAACATGCATAGCGTAATATTCCGCACCTCCACCTACGAGCGTAGCAGCCCTCCTCGACCCTTCAGCCAAAATGTTTCCGAAACCCTCTCTCTTCGCAATCTTGTGGACGAGTTCTATGGCAGCGTCAGCGTTACCAAACTTTAAATCTAATCCATCAGTATCCTTCCTACTTAATATACCCCTTTCATAACATTCCATTGCAAACGCTATAGTCGCTCCCGTTGAAATAGTATCCAACCCATACCGGTTGCATAAATCATTTAATAGATTAACTGCATAAACATCATCGATTCCACAATTTGAACCTAGCATAGAAAGACTCTCGTACTCTACACCTTCAACCGACCCCTCTTTCAGAACATATTTCCCTTCACCGGCCTTAGAAACCCTTCTACATCCTATAGCGCACATGAAGCAACTATTATTCTTTTCCAGAATCTTTTCAAAGCCGCCTGGCCATCCGAGTTTCTCAGCCCTCTTTTGATCAAATTCGCCAAACTGTTCGTTAGCGAAATTGTATGTTGGACTGTCTCCAATAGAAATCATTGTTATATATCCTGCCATAGTACCGCCTTCCCTCAATCGCTTAACAATCGGCGCTGAATTATAGAATTCGAGAACTTCCTGCATAACCTTTCTTAATCCCTCCGGGTCTGCGACCTCAACCTTTCCAGTGCCCTTTACTGCTACAGCCTTAAGCCTCTTAAAGCCCATTACTGCACCAACTCCACATCTTGCTGCAGCCCTTCCAGCATCATCATGCATTATAGAAGCGTATCTCACAAGATTTTCTCCAGCAGGCCCAATACATGCAATCTCAAACTTCTTGTCACCTAAGTCACTACATATGGCTCTATCACATTCTCTTGCATCCATACCCCAATATGCTGAAGCATCACGTAACTCAATATTCTCGTCGTCAACATAGAGGTAAACTGGTTTCTCACTTGCACCAGAAAAGATTATCATATCGTATCCAGCAAACTTAAGCATTGGCCCAAAGAATCCTCCTGCACTAGCGTCACCAAAGCATCCAGTAAGAGGTGACTTTGTAACAACAGAAAATCTTCCAGCACTCTGAACAATTGTGCCAGTAACAGGTCCAGTGGTAAAAATTAGCAAGTTCAAGGGATCAAAGGCTCCAGCCCAAGAAGGAACCATGTCATACAATATTTTTCCAGCAGCACCGACACACCCTACATATTCCTTCACAAGCTGCTTATCCAAGGGTTCAACAAAAACCTTCTTATTGGATAGATTGACTTTAACAACCTTACCCCTGTAACCAAACCACATACTTTCAAGACCCTTTTAGAAAATATTTAAAGTTTCTGAAAATTTCTAAAAACAATATTGCTATAACAGAATTCTTGTACATGAGATTATAACCTAAAAATTTAAAAATATTTTCTTAAGCCCTTATATAGTGGGTGATAAAGTTATGGCAGCAACAGCAATTCCGGCTGTTACTGCCTCTGGTCAACCGGTTCTAATTCTAAAAGAAGGTTCAACAGAAACAAGGGGTAGAGAAGCACAGAGAAACAATATAATTGCAGCAAAACTTGTATCAGAGATAGTCAAAACATCACTTGGACCACGTGGTATGGACAAGATGCTCGTCGACAGCCTCGGAGACGTTACGATAACGAATGATGGTGCAACAATATTGAAGGAGATAGAAGTACAGCATCCAGCCGCTAAGGCTATGGTAGAAATATCTAAGGCAACAGACAACGAGGTAGGAGATGGAACAACTTCCGCAGTAGTGCTCGCAGGCGCCCTGCTAGAGAAGGCTGAGGAGCTACTGGACAAGAACGTTCACCCGACAGTCATAGTCGACGGCTACAAGAAGGCAGCTGAAAAGGCTAAAGAGATATTAAACAATATTGCTATCTCTGTCGACCCCAAGGACAGAGAATGGCTGATGAAGGTTGCTAAAACAAGCATGGCTACAAAACTAGTTTCAACTGAAAGCGAATATCTTGCAGGCCTTGTTGTAGATGCTATACTATCTGTTGTAGAAGAACAAGATGGCAAACTTAAGGTTGACATTGATAACGTAAAAGTTGAAAAGAAGGCGGGAGGCGCACTAACTGACACCAAACTCATAAAAGGCATCGCACTAGACAAAGAAGTGGTTCACAGTGGTATGCCTAAGAGGGTCACTAACGCCAAGATAGCACTACTAAACTGCCCACTAGAGATCGAGAAGACAGAGTTTGATGCAAAGATAAACATAAACAATCCAGAGCAGATCAAAATGTTCCTGGAAGAGGAGAACAGGATGCTCAAAGCCATGGTAGACAAAATAGCATCAACCGGCGCTAACGTTGTAATATGCCAGAAGGGCATAGACGACATAGCACAACACTATCTAGCAAAAGCAGGAATACTTGCAGTAAGAAGAGCAAAAGAAAGTGACATGGCTAAACTCGCTAGAGCCACTGGAGGCAGGGTTGTCACAAACCTTGAAGACCTTTCACCAAACGACCTAGGATACGCAGAACTAGTGGAAGAAAGAAGGATCGAGGAGGACAAGTGGGTCTTCGTTGAAGGATGCAAGAACCCCAAGGCAGTAACAATATTCATAAGAGGTGGAACACAAAGGGTTGTGGAAGAAGCAGAGCGGTCAGTACATGACGCACTATGTGTAGTAAGAGACGTTGTCATGAAGCCAAAGATTGTCCTAGGTGCAGGCGCTCCAGAAGAAGAAGTGGCAGTTAAACTATTAGAGTATGCTCAGACATTATCTGGTAGAGAGCAGCTTGCAGTACAGAAGTTCGCTGAAGCAGTAGAATCAATACCACTAACGATAGCTGAAAACGCTGGAATGGACCCAATAGATACAATGGTTGAACTAAGGGCAAGACACAGCAAAGGAGAAGTTACCGCCGGAGTAAATGCTCTAGAAGGAAAAGTTGACGATGTAAAGAACTTTGGAGTATACGAACCACTTATAGTCAAAGAACAGATACTTGCAGCGGCAACAGAAGCTGCAACAATGATACTCAGAATAGATGATGTCATCGCAGCAGGAAGACTAAAGGAGTCAAAACCATCAGGCGAAAAAGGAGCGGGCACAGGCGAATCAACACCACCATCAGAAACCGACTAAATCTACCACAAATGTAAAAATTAAAGATAAAAATATTTCCCCTCTAATTTTTTAGAGCAATTTTTAAATCTTATCAAAATCGAGTATAATCGACCGTAGTATGAAATATAAGGTTGTTATAACAGCCCCAATAAATGAGGATGGAATAAGGCTATTGGAGAAGGAGGCTGAAGTTTTTATGTTCCCAAAGCCTCCGACAGAAGAGGAACTTAAAAAAGCCTTAGCAGACGCAGACGCCCTACTTGTGACAATGAACGTTGAAAACGTAAACAGGGATGTTATACATTCTGCGCCTAAACTTAAGATCATTGCAAGACATGGTGTAGGATACGATAACGTGGATGTGAAGGCTGCAAGCGAAAGAGGCATATGGGTGACAACCGCACCAGTATTGAATGAAACTGTCGCAGACCAAGCGTTCGCATTACTCTTGACACTCGCAAAAAGAACATGTGAAGCAAACAATTTCATGAAATCAAAAAAGTGGACTATTAGAGATCCATTCATCTTCCAAGGAGTTGACGTGTGGGGAAAAACTATAGGCATAATAGGATTAGGCAGAATAGGTTATGCTATAGCCGAAAGAGCAAAAGGCTTCAAAATGAAAATACTCTACACAGACATAATAAGAAAAAAGGAGCTAGAAGAAAAGCTTGGAATAGAATACAAAACCCTAGAGGAACTGTTAAAAGAATCAGATTTTATAATAATTTCATGTTCGCTCACTGAGCAGACAAGAGGACTGATAGGGGAAAAAGAGCTTAAGATGATGAAGAAAACCGCCTACCTAATAAACATTGCAAGAGGGCCAATAGTAGACCATAAAGCGCTCGTAAAAGCGTTAAAAGAAAAATGGATAGCAGGTGCAGGACTAGACGTATTCTACAAAGAACCACTGCCATTAGACGACCCAATTCTAGAACTCGATAACGTAATATTGACACCTCACATAGCTTCAAACACAGTAGAAAACAGAAAAAGACTAGCAGTTACAGCAGCACAAGAAATATTAAGAGTCCTTCACGGAGAACAGCCACTATACCCGGTTAAATAATTTTTACCAAAACAAGTACAAATATTTTTTATTTTTTTAAAAAAAATAATAGTATAAAATGAGAGAGTACTTTAAAAAATTTATATATAATGAAAGAAAAAAGTATGGGTATGAGCGGAGAGCCAAAAAAGGTTGATAGGCGATCTTTTCTTTATGTCGGTCTTGGTGCTGTAGCTTTAGTTGCGATTGGTGCAGCAGCATATATCGCCATGAACCCACCGGTAGTAACACAGACAGTAACTACTGCGACAACGGTGCCAACAACATCAGTAGTAACAACTACAACCGCAACAACTGTGACGACAGCGACGACCACAACTACTGCAACAACAGTAACAACAACAACCGGAGTTCAAAAGCCAAAACTAACTGTATTGTACATGTCCACTTATGCACCAGCAATCAATGACTGGTTAACGGCAAGAACCTTAATATGGGCTGCGAAAAGAGGCGTGGACGTGGAAATTAGCACTGCATCCTACATGGAGATCAAGCCAAAGATTCTAACAGGTGTTGAAACAGGAAATCCGCCAGACCTAGTGTTTGGTGGAGGTGACCTTGTTGCATTACTTGCTGAAGACCCTAAATCGAGACACATTGAACCTATAGATGATGTATACAAAGAATTAGATGAAACAGACATGGAACAAAAATTAGTAAAATGGTACACTATTGATGGGAAGAAGTACGCAATAGATTTAGCATTGCATGCCAATCAGGTTCATTTAATTAAATCGTTTGTAAAAGAGGTCGGAAGAACCCCTGAAGAGCTTGTAACATGGGACGACTACATTGAATTTGCGAAAGAAGTTAAAAGGCGTCATCCGGATATGTATCCATTAGGATTCACTCTCGGAAAATGCTATGACGGAACAGAAACTTGGTACCTAAGTTGGTGGCCGTATGGCGGTGAAATGTGTACCGCTAGAAGTTCTGCAGCGGTAAAATTTGATAGTCCAGAAAGCCGTGAGACATTACAGCGCATTGTAGGCTGGTACAATGATGGTCTCATAAACCCACAGATGCTACAGGCTGATGAAATGTTAAACAACAACGCATATCTAACAAAATCAGCTGCCTTCATTATAGAAGGTCCAACACCATATTATGCGGCTGTCACAAGAAACCCTGAGCTGGCAGGTGACACACTTCTAACGGTGCCTCCAAAAGGACCTAAAGGCAGATTCACTTGGGGTTCACAATGGCCCGTATACACATTTAGTGCAGCAAAGAATAAAGAACTAGCAAAAGACCTAATGATATTCCTAATGAAAGATAAGGCTGAATATAAGAAGATGATACTAAGTGGTCTGATGGCTGTAGGTCCTATATACAAGAGTGTTACTGAAGAACTTGTTAAAGATAAAAACGTTGGCCATCTCTACAAAGTTTATCAAGATGCTTTGCCAATCGTAACCTTCTATTCCTACCCATTAAGTGAACCATGTTCAGCCATGGATAAGGTTCAAGCAAACTACCTTGTGGCTGACCTCTTCTCAATGACCCTAATAGACAAAAAGGATGTTGACACTGCAGTAAGAACAGTAGGAGACCAAATTAAACAAATATTCAAACAGACATATGGGCAATAGACTATGAAATTAAAAATCAGGGAGGCGTTAGAAGGTTACACCTTCTCAACGCCAGCCTTCCTCCTTTTATTTTTAGTATTATTCTTTCCATTTGTGTACGTAATTTACATTAGCTTTTTCGCTAAAACCTTCGGCTACGAACCAGTATTCTCTGGACTAAAGAATTATATGGAAATTATCAGGGATCCCGTATTCAAGTATTCTCTTTACATTTCTACTTTGTATACAGCAGTAGCAGTAACGTTTAAACTAATATTAGGATTGGCTTTTGCGATACTTTTTGCACAAGAATTTAAAGGTAGGTCTATTGTTAGAACCGTCGCAGTAATTCCATGGGGTATGCCTCTTTTTGTTGTCGCAGCGATCTTTTTCTGGTTCTTTGACTACAATCTTGGTCTAGCAAATATCATTCTTAAATCTATTTTAGGGCTAAAACTATTTTGGTTAGGTCCAGAGCTGGTGGTTTTCTCAATTATTTATGTTAATGTTTGGAAAGGTATACCTTTCTTTATGGTAAACTTTTTAGGTGCATTGCAAACGATTCCAAGAAGCTTGTATGAAGCAGCTGAGATTGATGGTGCGAGTGCCTGGCAAAGATTTAGGCATATAACTATTCCTGGAATAAAGTATGTTATGCTTATTGTATGTCTTCTGTCAACAATATGGACTTTCGGCGAATTTGACACAATATTCTTCTTGACACGAGGTGGACCTGGATATCTTACACATATTCTTCCAATATACATATATCATCAGGCATTCTCAAACTTTAACATCGGGACTGCAGCAGCTGCCTCAGTTGTAACTGTACCCATTTTCCTGTCCCTGATTTCCGTAATACTTTGGGCTTTAAGGAGGTGAAATAGTTGAAAAGGGGAACTTCAGTTCTTATGAAAAAGGTTTTGATATACATTTCGGCAGTAGTAGTGTTTGTATGGACAGCCCTTCCACTATATTGGATGGTAATAACAGCTTTCAGGCCTGAAAAGGAAATATATGAAGGATTAGTTATTCCAAGAGAATTCACTTTCGAATCAGTTTTAGAAATTTTTGGTTTTAAGGTGGAGCATGTAACTGTTGGAAGTGCACTTACACCATACATCATTAATAGCACTTATGTTTCCCTAATTGTTATGGGTGTATCAACAATTCTAGGCATGCTTGGCGGCTACGCTTTAGCTAGAATGCGTTTTCCTGGGAAAGACTTATTATCAAGTCTGTCTTTATTCGCTTATGTTTTCCCCAGCGTCGTTGTAATGGTTCCAATATTCTTCCTATTCTCTACTTGGAAGCTCGTAAATACTCACATAGGTCTTATTCTAGCCCTACTATCACATAGCTTGCCATATACCTTATGGATGCTAAGAGGATACTTTCAAACCATACCAATAGATATAGAAGAAGCAGCGTTTATAGACGGTTGCAGTAGGTTTAGAACCATATTTAGAATAGTTTTCCCATTATCCACCCCAGGTATTGTAGCGACAGCAACATATTCTTTCATATTAGCCTGGAACAATGTACTTTTCCCCTTGATACTTATATCTAGAACTGACCTGCAAGTACTATCAATCGGCATATTTAATTATATGAAGGCTGACTTTGTTCCTTGGGACAGGCTTATGGCAGCAAGTTTTATTGCAACTCTTCCACCAACACTATTGTTCTTCGCCATACAACGATACATTGTTGCCGGTTTAACTGCTGGAGCAGTTAAAAGATAGCTTACCCTTTCTCTCTTAACATTTTTTAAAATTTAAATCAACTATTTTCCTATATTTTTAGGTGATGTAAATTGGGAAAGCCTGTTGTTTTAAATATGATACTTGGTAAGCCTGCTGAACTATTTTCAGAAGATTTTAGAAAAAAGTATGAGTTTAGACAAAATCCTTTTGGTAAGTGGTTGAATGAAGACGAGCTCCTAAGTGTAATAGGTGATGTTGACGCTGTTGTCGCGGCAAGCGAACCGTATACGAAAAGGGTTTTTGATGCTGCCCCAAAATTGAAGATTGTTGCAAGATTCGGTGTTGGATACGATAATGTCAACATTCCTGAGGCTACAAAACATGGTGTGTTTGTAACAATCTTGCCTGGAGTTAACGCTGAAACTGTTGCGGAGCATACTCTTGCACTTATTTATGCTGTTGCAAGAGGTATTGTTGATTGTGTTAAATCAACTAGGCCTGAAACTTGGACAGATGTTCAGAAAAAATACTATTCAACACATACTCCATTTGAACTTTATGGTAAAACATTGGGTATAATAGGCTTAGGTGCTATTGGGACTAGGGTTGCCAAGTTATGCGCTGGCCTTGAAATGAAAATTTTAGCATTCGATCCATATACAAAACCTGAGAAAGCTAGAGAGGTTAACGCTGAACTTGTACCCTTAGAAAGGCTGTTAAAGGAAGCAGATATTGTTACAATACATTGTCCACTAAATCAGGAGACAAGACACTTGATAGGTGAAAGGGAACTTAAGATGATGAAAAGGAATGCGATATTAATTAATGCTGCAAGAGGCCCAATTGTCGATGAAAGGGCACTTTACAAAGCGTTAAAGGAGAAATGGATTCTTGCAGCTGGACTGGATGTTATGGAAAAGGAGCCTCCAGAACCAGATAACCCACTATTCACCCTAGACAATGTTATCATAACACCTCATGTTGGAGGTGCAAGTCTAGAAAACTTTATGAGATGTGATGCCATCATCGAGGAACAGATAGAGCAAGCGCTTAAGGGTGAGGTTCCAAAATTTGCATTAAACCCTGAAGCAATAAACTATGTTAGGAAATAGGTGCGGTTATTGAATCACAGGGACAGATTCTTTACTGCACTAGAGCGTAGGGAACCCGACCTTGTTCCTATAGCTGACTTGAGCATGGACCCTCCTATAGTAGAGGCTGTGTTGAACAAGAAGCTTGGCTTTGGACTGACAAAGTTCGGTAAAGGTGTTTCAGAAAAGGGGTCGGGTAAAGCATGGTATTCTGCAGTAAACTATAGAAGGACGCTGGTTGAAGCATGTATGAAGCTGGACTTTGACGGAGCACCCTTCATATCAGATTATTCGCTTGTAACAAAGGATTATGAGCCAAAGTTTGTTGACAAACAAAGGTTTGTCGACCAATGGGGTAGGATAATGCAGACGAGTGAGAGGGCGAAGACAACATACTTTGTTGATGGGGTAATCAAAACTCCAGAAGACCTAGAAAGATTTGAGTTGCCAGACGGTTTTCACCCCGACGTTATGGAGATGATGGATGAAATAATAGGGCCATTTAAGGATAAGGATATTGTTATCATGGGGCAAGTTCATAGCGGCTGGCATATGGCTTTCCAGGCAAGAGGTGGAATAGACAAGATTTCGATAGACTTTTACAAGAACCCTGAATTCGCTAAAAAGCTTTTAGAAAAATATGCTAGAGCATTTCAGAGGCTTACAGAGGCAATGATTAAGGCTGGCGTTGAAGTCATTTGGGTCACGGACGACTATGCTGACAATAATGGGCCACTTGTTAACCCGAAACTTTTAAGACAATATGAATTCCAAAATTTGGCTAAAATAGTTGAAATTGCAAGAAAATATAATGTTCCAGTAATGAAGCATTCGGATGGCAACCTATACTTGATTATAGAAGACCTAATTGAGACAGTAATCACTGGCCTACATCCTATTGAGCCTGGTGCAATGGATTTGAAGGATGTTAAAGAAAGGTATGGTCATAGGATATGCTTGGCTGGAAACGTTGACTGCAGATACATTTTACCTTTTGGAAGTGAGGAGGATGTTAGGAAGGAAGTTAGAAGGTGTATTGATGCGGCAGCAAAGGGTGGAGGATACATACTGACCTCAAGCAATTCACTTCATTCTGATGTTAAGCCAGAAAACATTTTCACGATGGTTGATGAAGCTAGAAAGTATGGAAGATATCCTTTAAAGTAATCCATTTTTAAACTTCAACTATATTTTTAAGCTCGTTCAAAAATTTTTCATTCTGTTCTCTTGTCCCTATTGTTACCCTCAAACAGTTTTCTATTCCTCTAACTCCGCTCAAATTTCTAACACATATACCTTTTCTGAACAGTTTTTCGTGAACGGTGTTCGCATCTAAACCTTTTATCCTGAAAAGTAGGAAATTGGTTTCACTCGGATATGCTTCAACATTTTTCATCGAATTCAACAGCCTAAATAACCTTTCTCTTTCTTCAACAATTTCATCAACCCATTTCCTCATCTGATTGATGTCTGATAGTGCTATAGTACCCAATTTTATGGAAACAACAGTTAGAGAATTTGGTGGTCTTACAAGATTCAATTTTTTAACAGTATCTTCGTTAGCCAATATGTATCCTATTCTAGCTCCAGCCAAAGAGAATGCTTTTGAAAGTGTTCTTATTATCACTAAATTAGGGTACTTTGAAATTAGGTTTGCGGCTGTTTTACCACAATATTCATAGTAAGCTTCATCGACTACAATCCAAGCATCTGTTTCTTCAGCAACAATTCTTAAATTTTCAATATCGGTAAAGTTTCCAGTCGGATTATTTGGGTTGCAAAAGAATATCACATTAGCCTTCTCCCTACAACAAACGTTAACAATCTCCTCTATATCATCTCTGAAGCCCGGTGCTTTTCTTGGAACCTCTAAAACTTTCGCTCCAGCTATCTGCGAAGATATTTTTAGCATAGAATAGGTTGGTGTAGAAATAATAACCTTATCACCATTGTCCACAAACGTTTTTGTAACAATATCTATGCCTTCATCAGCACCGTTAGTTACTACAACATTATCTTCTCCAACATTATTATAACTGCAAATTCCGTCCAACAATTCACTGTATTTCGTGTCAGGATATTGGTTCACTTGCAATTCAGGTAAAATTTTTGCAACCTCATTTAACCAGCTTCTGGGCTTATATGGTGAAGCGTTTGTATCAAGTCTTATAACCTGTTCTACAGGAATGTTAGCGATTTTTGCAACCTCCTGACTTGAAATTTCCCACTCATATGGAGTAAAATTTTCAAACACTTTTCTAATCTTCATCTTCTTTAGGTAACCATACTATCATATTTTTGCTTTACATTCCAGAACAGTTTTTTAAACCTTATAGTTTATCATGTATTGGGGAACGTGTGTGACTGAAATAGTTAAAATTGATCCATTGAATCCTGACCCGTCTATGATAAGATATGCTGCAAAATTTATTTTAGATGGAAAACTTGTAGCATTTCCGACTGAAACGGTCTACGGTCTAGGCGCTGACGCATTCAATTCGCATGCGGTTAAAAAAATTTTTGAGGTTAAGGGGAGACCGATAGATAATCCACTTATTGTACATGTTTCAGACTTAAGCCAACTATATAGGGTCGCCTACGATGTTTCCGAAAAGGCTCTAAAGCTTATAGAACGTTTCTGGCCTGGCCCATTAACCCTAATATTTAAAAGGAAGAGTGAAGTGCCTCCAGAAGTTTCAGCCTATCTACCCACAGTTGCTGTCAGAATGCCTGCTCACCCGATAGCATTAGCTTTAATTAGAGAATCGGATACCCCTATCGCGGCTCCAAGTGCAAATATTTCATCGAAACCAAGCCCAACAACTGCTGAGCATGTGATAAGAGACTTGTATGATAAAATTGATTTGATAATAGATGGTGGAGAAACATTATATGGTGTTGAATCCACAATTTTGAACATCCAGCCAAGCACTCCAAAACTTTTGAGGCCTGGCGCTATCCCGTTAGAAGAAATTGAGAATGTGATTGGAAAAGTAGATGTTAGTGAAGCAGCTTTAGCTGAAAAGCCCTACCAGCTTATCGCGGAAGCTCCTGGAATGAAATATAGGCATTATGCGCCAAAAGCGCCAATGTTTCTTGTTGAAGGTGAACTGGATAAGGTTGTGGGCAAAATTGTTGAATTAGCTAAAGCGGACGTATTGAAGGGATTAAAGGTCGGCGTTCTCGCCACAAAAGAAACAGGTGCACTTTATCCAGAATCCTTGCATGTCATAATTTTGGGTTCAAGAAGTGAACCATATAGCATTGCACATAATCTTTTTAAAAGTTTAAGGTTAATGGACGAGCTTAATGTTGATAAAATATATGCTGAAGGATTGCCAATGAAAGGCATACTCTTTGCTGTACAGAATAGGTTAAGGAAGGCTTCAGGACACAATATTATAAGGGTATAAATTTAATATTTTGAAACAAAATTGTTACCTTTAATGTAAAATCTGAGCTTTCTATCCAAATCTCTTTTCACGCCAATCCTATAAGATGAAACTACTTCAATCTTCTCCCCGTTTCTAGAACAAACTTTTAACAGGCTCCTTTCATCGAAAACCTTCAGCCCATTTAAATCTTTTGAAATGCACATCGCTTTAGTCAATTTTCCAGGGCCATTAGTTAAATCATGTATATTGTCAACTTTCCTAAAATTCTTCATTAAATCAATTCCTTCAATGGGCTCTATAGCCCTAATGAGAACTCCCCCGAAAATCTTATCATATGCGATAACGTTAAGCAGCCAATTGGCGTGAACCATATAGATGAAGACTGTTCCAGGCTCAAAGCCTAAAATTTTTGGCAAAAAATCTCTTCTAAAAGCTGGATCTCCTTCACTATAGTACGCTTCTGTTTCAACAATCTTTCCAGCCAAAAGTTTTGAATCAATTCTTCTAACTAGAATTTTTCCTAAAAGTTTTTGTGCAACAATTTTGGGGTCTCTGATGTAAAATTGTTGGGGTAAAATTCTATAAACCAAATTCGAAGTCAAATCACAAGTACCCCTTTTCTGCATACGCAAATCTATTTTTGTATCAATGTCCTAAGATAGTCTGGTAAACCAATATGAGATATCTTTGTTCTTCCTCCAACATATACAATTCTGAGATCCTGAACGTTTGTTCCACGTGCACCAGTAAAAATTAGGTCATCAAGTTTAGATAACACATTATATGAATTATGTTCCTCCAATTCTTCAAGCACGTTAACATTCTTCTCATTCGCTCTCTCGATAGTGTAGCCGTCAACTATGCCTCCTGCAGCATCCGTTGGACCATCTGTCCCATCAGAATCGGCTGAAGCAATAACAATATTTTTGCTTCCAGCAATTCTTATTGCAGATGAAAGTACAAGCTCCTGATTCCTGCCTCCAACCCCCTTTTTCCCACCGACACTTACAATAACCTCTCCACCACAGATGAACATTGCCGGAGGCTGCAGTGGTCTACCATAAACTTCAATTTCGTTGGCAATATATGCGAATGTTTCACCAACACTTCTCGCTTCAATGTCGCTTAAGCTTGATGCTAAAATTGTTACATTAATACCCATATCCTCAGCCTTCTTTTTAGCTGCCTCAAGCATATATTCGGGGCCCATTACTCGAAAGTGGTAGTGTGGTTTGTTAGCTAATTCTTCAGGCCTAAGAGGACCATATTGTGGGTCTGCTTTCTCCAAATAGGTTCTTACAGATTTAGGTACAGTATTCCAGATCCCATACTTTTTAAGAACCTTTATCGCCTCATTATATCCTCTTATCATAGGCTTAATGCTGACCTTAACCCCGGGCGGCCTCTCATCAGTATGGACTGCAATTAGTGTGGCATCGTTGACATATCTTCTCTCTTTACCCCTCAATATCATAAGATTCCATCTTACAACATTAGTGTCCCACATTGTAGCACCCTTATCAAAATAGAGCATTCTTGTAGTCTCCCTAATATCTTCAAGGCTTATCCCCGGGCCAGGCAACGCCATCAACGCTGAAGCTCCACCGGATTCTGCAAAGAAAACTATATCCCCCTTACGTGCTTTCTTTAATATTTCCAGTATACGTTTTGAGCCTTCAACACTATCCTCGTCAGGCAAAGGGTGTCCAGCAAGGGTGACCTCAATCTTCTTTAACTCTACCTTCTCTCCCTTTTTAGCATTAACATGCCCATCTGTTATAAGGTCTCCCAAGACATCCTCTATAGCCTTAGCCATTCTTTGAGCCGCTTTTCCACCGCCAACAACATAAATGTTCCCAACCTTATCCAGATCAAAGATCAGTGGTTCAGTAATAATATTACCATCTGAAGTGAATCCCGGAATTTGTCTGCAATCGATTTCTAAAATTTTTCCTTTCAATTTTATCAGTTTCTTCACATTATCGTATGGGTCTGACGCCTCCAGTCCTGCCTCCAGAACATCTAGAACAACCTTTCTCCCTTCAATGTTGCCATGAGATGTTAGGTCCCCCAAGTTTTTTATAATGCTCATCCCTTCCTTACCTGGTACACTCTTCAATTTTAAATTTTCAAAATTGTGTACCTTTTGACATATTTATGGTATAATATTATAAAGTTTTTAAGACTAGGAATTTTAGACTACTTTCATGGCGTCAACAAAAATTGTTTTTGCCGAAAAATTGAAGGATTTTTGCGAGAAAATCTTTTTAAATGTTGGAGCAGGCTTGGAGGAGGCAAAAATTGTTTCTGAGTCCCTTGTTGAATCAAATCTTCTTGGAGTTGACTCCCATGGTGTTATGAGGATTCCAGACTATGTTAGAATGGTTAAGGAGGGGGAAATCAAGGTTAAGGCAGAAGTAAAGGTTGTTAAGGACGTTGGTGCTATACTTTTAGTTGACGGAGACTTTGGATTCGGGCAGGTTGTTGCAAGGAAGGCCGCTAATCTTGTTTTGGAAAAAGCTGAAGTATATGGTTTAGGTGCTGTCGGTATAATTCGCTCAAATCATGTTGGTAGACTTGGTGAATACACTACATTTATTGCAGAGCATAATATGATTGGCATAATGTTCTGTAATAGTGCTCCAAAAGGTGGTATTGTGGCACCATATGGTGGTGCAGAGAGAAGGTTTGGTACAAACCCTATTTCTATAGCATTCCCCAGCAACAGTAGACCTTTCCTGCTCGATTTCGCAACTTCTGTAGTTGCTGAAGGAAAGTTGAGAAGAAAGTATATGTTAAAGGAGAGGGTTCCCGAAGGTTGGATAATAGATAGGGAGGGAAACATTTCTACAGACCCAGCTGACTTTTATGAAAGAAATGGTGCACTTTTGCCCTTTGGAGAACATAAGGGTTACGCTCTATCGATGGCCGTTGATGCTTTAGCCGGTATTTTAACAGGCGCCCATTTCGTTTCACATCCAGAATTTATAGGAGGAAATAATGCGCTTTTAATTGCTTTGAAGATATCTAATTTTAGGTCTATTGAAGAGTTTAGGTCCGAGGTTGACGAATACTTTAAAGTTATTGAAAACACCCTTCCAGCTAAAGGTTTCAGTAAAGTCGTGGTTCCGGGAGAAATAGAGTATTGTACTAAAGAGCAGAGACTTAAAAATGGGATTCCCATCGATATAGAAATTTGGCAGCGTATAGAAAGTGTTGCGAAAGAGCTTGGTGTTAATTTCTAGATTAAATTTTTATATTGCAAAAGATTTTGTTAGTGTAAGGTGAATAGTATTGTGGAAGATAATAAAATCTGAGGGATCTAACTTTGAACCCTACGGGAAAGGTATTGCTGAAATAAAACGGCTTATGAGACAATCTTCGAGCGAAGGCCGTTTTGAAGGCCTCGGCCTTTTAAGGATACCATCTAATGGAATATTTCCAAAACATGTTCATCCAGAAAGAGAGGAAATATATTATGTAGTTTCTGGCTCAGGAATTCTTATGATAGAAGATAGTGAAGTAGAAATTTTTGAAGGGGATGCAGTTTACATTGAAGGAAATGTTCAACACGGTTTAAAGAACTCTTCAATGAAAGACCTGCTCGTATTATATGCTACGGCCTTCAAATAGTCTATCAACAACATATAACGTTTTAAGCTTCTGCCTCTAATGGCTTCAAAACTATATTCACTCTAAACTGTTTTTCTATTCTCTCAAACTTTTTCCTACATTTTTTCATAACATAAGCCATCTGATTTGATGGCATGGAAATTGTTACCGTTCCACCATGAGAATGTACTCTCGCCTCACTGTCTGGAATATACTTGTCAAGAATATTGTTTATCATAAGGTTCACTCTAGACACCTTTTTACCGCTCTCCTTGATTGGTACAACAAAGGTTCTTTCACCAAAGACGTAGATTTCGAATTCCACGTTTCCAGTCATAAAGTTTTTAATCAATACAACGGGCCTACTTAGGTCTGCCTCTGTTAATCCGTGAGGAACTTTAACACATGTCTCAAGCGTATAGACTGTTTCAACACGCCCTCTATTTATGAAAACAACAGTATCTATTATTGATGGTATAATTCCAAGCTCAACCCTTCCTATGAACCTCTGTATCGCATCTATAGGAGTTGTCGCATGTATTACACCAACCATGCCTATTCCAGCCAACCTTAGGTCAGTAAATAGTTTGAAATCCTCTGTATCCCTCATTTCGTCAAAGAATGTGTAATCTGGTCTACTTAAAAGAAGAATGTCATGAAGCTCTTCCGAACTCGACTTGCTCTTTGAATAATGTGTAACTGAAGGTGGCAAATGGAGGTCCCTTGGCGACTCTATTGTTTTAATAATCTTATTTTCCCTTAAATAATATTTTGCAAGTGCTTGTGCGAACGTAGTCTTTCCCATGCCAGGAGCTCCAGCTATAAGTATTCCTTCCGCCCTCTCTCTAAATCTTCTAATAAGCTCTTGGTCTAGGCCATAGTCTTCAATTTCAGGCTCAGCAACCTTCTTAGTTATTGTTAACTCAAGCTTATCTGAAAGTGGTGGAAATGTTATAACTATCCTGTAATCGTTTAACATTATGATTGTTGAACTTTCACGTTTAATTTCAAAGAACCCTTCACCTGCCTCAACCCTTTGGAAAATTTCTTCAACAATTTTTTCGAGATCGTTCTTGTCGATAGGCTCTGACCCAATCTCCTCAAGACGCCAGCTACCCGGTCTACCAACCTTAACCTTTGGAACCACACCCTCCTTTAAATGAACTGACATAACATCATTATAAAAGTATCTTGTGAAGAGAAGCGGTCTCAAATTAACCCTACTATCTTTAAGTACTTGGACACCAAGAGACTCAGCCAATTTAGCAAAGCTTTCCTTTGAAGTTATCAAATGGAAACCATTTTCTAGAGCGAGCCTCAAAACAGCTTCATCTGGGTCGCTGACACCATCCTGCTTTCTGACCTCGATGACCACACCCTTTTCTTCTGAAATATTCTTTAACCTATTAAGCTCCTCTAATCCTACATTTTCTCCCCTTTCCGAAGCCTTCCTAATATTATTATAGACTACTTCCGAAATAATTATCTTTTTAATAGAATTTCCTCTAGCAATAACATCTCTAACGAATCCCGACTTTATCGAGGAAAGGTCTGCTACACCTACTTCTGGAATCATTTTGGAACCGCACCTATTAAAGGAGTTCTTATATAAAAGTTTCTGTTAATTCTGCTAGAGCTGGCTTATAGGATACCTTCCGTATTCTTTAACAGCCTTGTACATTGCTAAAACATTTTCTACCGGCACTCTTGGAAGTATGTTATGTATGGTGTTGAAAACAAATCCTCCCTTTGGTGCAAAAATTCTAATTCTTTCTTTAACCTCTCGAATAACCTGTTCGGGGGTTCCAAAGGGTAGTGTAGTCTGTGTTTCTATACCACCTCCCCAAAATACAATTTTTTCACCATACTTTGATTTTAAAAGTCTCGGGTCCATGTAAGCTGCTGAAGTCTGCACAGGATTAAGTATGTCGAAGCCTGCATCGATAAAGTCTTCTATAAAAGCTTCTATAGAACCGCATGAATGTATAAAAGTTTTCCATTCTGTATGCTCATGCACCCAATCGTTTACCTGCTTATGGAATGGTTTGAATAGTTTCCTATAGGTTTCTTTTGACATTATTGGGCCACGTTGTGTCCCAAAGTCCGTTCCAGAAACAAAGACAACTTGTATCCGATTCTTAACAACCCTATATATCTTTTCAAGATTTGCTAAAGCTATTTCGCACTGCTTTTCGAAGATTTTTTTAATAAAATCAGGTCTTAGTGTAAGACACATATACCATTCCTTTACACCTCTAACCCCCCTTGGATTTTTTAGATTCAATCCTGGAACTAGCGCGATGTCACCGAAGCTTGTACCACCAAAGTTTGCGAAAATGGCGTACTCTGTATTCTGATAAAGTTCTTCAGCCAACCTCCTAAAATACTCTAACTCCTCCCCCGAAATAGGCTTAAACTCTTCAATATTATCTTCAACCTTAAGGTTTTTCCAGTCAATTGGCCCCTGTCTATCTATTGCATCAAAAAAGTACCCTCTATTAGGCATCTTGGCACAAGGTGGCACACTCTTGTCCCCCTGGGGATACATGAAAATTTCACCAGAATCCGATGGTTCAGTATTGAATCCTTCAGGGACAAGAACTGGTGTGCCATCGAAAGGCAGAGTCCAAGGCTTCCACCCCTCCTTCTTAAAACCAAACATTGTGTAACAGCTACTTAATTCTACAACGTCAACTCCAAGAATCCCTCTCAAATCTTCTCCAATTTCACCCAACATCTGATAGGGTTCTATAACCTTCACAGGAGTTCCGGGCGGGTCAAGCTTTAAAGTCTGCCTGAGCTTGTAAACAGTACTAACATGCATACCAGTAACAGCGCTACCCCCCAAGTCTAGGGGGACGTGATCAGGTTCCCTGTGGTTTAATGTGGTTAAAACACGTTCTCTAGAACTCATCTTATCTGTAGTCATGATATTTTTCAACCAATTTAGATTGCGTATGTTTAAAGTAAATAAACATTTTTGTTAAGATAATCATTATTTTCTTATCAAATGGTAAAAGATTGGTTTAGGCTGTTGAGGTTGCAAAGGGGAACATAGAATGTAAAGGCACAATATTATATTCCAGCATATAAGTTTTAAAAAATTTACGCTGGCATGAAAACTGGTTGATCGTCTCTTATGATTTTCTTTTCTTCCCCCAATTTCCTTTCAATATGTGGTGGTAGAATAAACAAGCTCTTATGAATTTTAGGTGTATAAAATCTAAGATTTTCAACATCCCTATCCCTGATTTCTTTTTCTAGATAATCTTCATCTAATTTTGTTGGATCACCTTTTTTAGACCCTATAACGAATCCCCATGTTGAAGCATAGGATGGAACCCAGACATGTGCGGCTCTAACAATATTGAATACTTTAGACAAGGTATTGTATATGGCGGAAAAACAGTCTAGGCTATAGAATGTTGAAGTCGCCTGTGTTACAATCAGTCCATTATCTGACAACCTTTTGTAAAGTTTTTCATAAAATTCTTTAGTGTACAACAAGTATGATGGTCCACCACTTAATGGATCCGTAACATCAATTACTATAACATCAAATATCCTGTCCGATTCCTCCACAAACTTCCTCCCGTCAGTAAACATTAGCTCCAGTCTAGGCTCTTCAAAAACTCCATTACACATTTCTCTTAGATACCTTTTAGATAGTTCAACAACCTCACTGTCGATGTCTACCATTGTAGCTTTTTCAACACATTTGTGCTTTAAAACCTCTCTCACCGTCGCACCCTCCCCTCCACCAATGACTAGAACTTTTTTCGGCCTAGGATGCGTGAAAAGTGCCGGGTGAACAAGGGCTTCATGATATATCCACTCATCTTTTGTCGAAGACTGCACTTTCCCATCCAAGACAAGACATAATCCTAAATCATATGTTTCTATAATGTCAACTTGCTGATACTTTGTTCTACCACTGTATAATATTCTTTTAACCTTGTGAATTATTGACGTGTATGGTGTTTGGTGTTCGACAAACCATCTCCAAGGCATTTCATCTGATTGCATGATTATAGGTTATCACATTGGTCTTAAAATTATTTTTCCAACAAAAATTTAATTTTCTAAAAACAGATTAGTAAAGGTTAAAAATATGCTATAGAGTATAGATTTTAGATGGCTAGAGTAAGCTTAAGGAATGTTACAAAAAGGTTCGGTAAGGTTGTTGCTGTCGACAGATTAAGCTTAGATGTTGAAGATAATGAGCTTTTCGTAATTGTAGGCCCAAACGGTTGCGGTAAGACTACAGTACTTAAGCTTATCGCAGGATTAGTTAAACCTGATGAAGGAGAAATTTACATTGACGGAAAAAATGTAACTAACCTTCCACCGGCCAAAAGAAATGTTAGGATGGTCTTCCAAAATTATGCACTTTACCCTCATATGAGAGTTTACGAGGAAGAAGGATACTCAAACTTAACATTTGCACTGAAAATTAGAAAGTTTTTGAAAGAAAATATTGTTAATAGAATTGAAATGGTTTCAAGAAAGATTGGGATAACTGAAGACCTATACGAAAGATATCCAAATGAACTTTCTTCAGGACAGCAGCAGAAGGTTGCCGTAGGAAGAGCGATAGCCTTGCCTCCAAAGATATTTCTGCTGGATGAGCCTCTAGCCCACCTGGACCCTCCAACAAGATTGAAGGTTAGAGAAGAGATTAAGATGCTTCACAAGGACCTAAATGCTACAACAATTTATGTTACAAACGAGTTGCCTGAAGCTTTCGCTATGGCAGACAGAATGGCTATAATGCGTGAGGGGAGAATAGAGCAGATTGGTAGAGCGCAGGAAATATACGAAAATCCTGCAAGCAGATTTGTATCCGACTTCATAAAAACCTACGACTTACTTTACAAACTCTAATTTTTTTAGCAATTTCATGTTAAAAGTTTAAAGTAGTTTTTCATTATATTATGATAAAGATTTAAAGCCTTGACTATGAAAGCCAAAATGATGGTGGCCGACGAAATAATATCTGTAGAAAACCTCTCATATTCTTATATTTCCGGAAATTCTTATGCACTCTATGATATAAACTTGAAGATTCGTAAAGGCGAATTCGTTGTGATTATGGGTCCAAGTGGTTGCGGTAAAAGCACCCTCCTTTACACATTCAATGGTATCATACCACACCTGTTTAGGGGTAAAATGAGTGGGCGTGTTATAGTTGATGGAATAGACACTAAACAAAGTAGCATTTCCAAACTGAGTCAGATAGTAGGTATGGTGTTCCAAAATCCTGAAACACAGATTGTCGCCTCAACAGTTATTGAAGAAGTTGCGTTCGGGCCGGAAAATCTCAATTTAAGTGTTGAAGAGATAAAGTCGAGAGTTGAAGAATCTCTTGCTATCTCGAGATTGAGTAGTAAAAGGGATTTCGCTACCACAAGTCTTTCTGGTGGTGAAAAGCAGGCTCTAGCCATTGCCTCTGTCCTCGCATTAAGGCCAAAGGTTTTGGCTTTAGATGAGCCGACAAGCATGCTGGACCCTGCAGGTGCTGCTTTAGTATCAAGCATAATAAGTGAATTGAATAAAAAGCTTGGTATGACGGTGATCGCAGTGGACCATAGGGTTGAATGGGCTGTGAATGTTGCAGACAGGCTTATTGTTATGGACGAGGGTAAAATTGTTATAGACGATAAGCCTTCTAATGTGTTTAAAAGGTTTGATTTGGTTAGGAGAATAGGTTTTAGACCTCCTCAGGTTACAGAATTATTTTATAAGTTAAGGGACAACGGTGTTCCTGTAAACGATTTTCCAATAACCGTTGAGGAAGCTGAAGGTTTAGTAAGGTGGGTTTTAGATGACTGAAGCAATAAGGACGGAAGGAGTAGAATATGTTTATCCTAACGGTTTTCAAGCCCTAAAGGGTATAGACATTTCCATAAAAGAGGGCGAATTTGTAGCAATAATGGGACAAAATGGTAGTGGTAAAACAACTTTAGTTAAACATTTTAATGGCCTACTTAGACCAACTAAAGGGAAGGTTTACGTTTTCGGCGAAGATTCTGCTAAACATACTACAGCAGAACTATGTCGAATTGTAGGCTACGTGTTTCAAAATCCAGATCATCAAATATTCAGTAGCACGCTATTGGATGAGGTAGGATTTGGTTTAAGAAATCTTGGATTTAGTGAGAGCGAGGTTCTGGAGAGGGTTAAAATAGCTTTAGCAAAGGTTGACTTGAATAAAAACTTGACAGATAATCCACATTTTATGAGTATGGGTGAAAGGCATAGGGTTGCTATAGCATCAATATTAGTTTTGGAGCCGAGGGTGCTCGTACTAGATGAACCTACAACTGGACTGGACTATAAAAGGTCTTTAGAGCTAATGGAGCTCGTTAAAAGAATAAATGAGGAGGGAAAGACTGTTGTACTTGTAACGCATGACGTTAACCTTGCAGCACAATATGCTCAAAGGGTTGTGGTTTTAAAGGATGGCCAAATACTGGCAGACGGTGAAGCAAAAAATATTCTCTCAAACACTGAACTGCTAGCTAAAAGCAATCTTGTACCTCCACAAATAAACTTTCTTGCAAAAAGACTTAGAGACTTAAATGTTCCAGAAAACATTATCAAGGTGGATGAAATGGTAGAATTTTTGCAAAAGCATGTTAAATTAACAAAGGCAAGTAAATAAAGTTTAAATACATTAATAAAAAATATCCTATTGATATGCATGATAGTGGTTCCCGACTATGCATATGGCTTTATAATTTTGGGGGTCATACTCTTTATACTGGGACTAGCCTTAAAGATTACGAAGAGGCCTCTCTCCGGTGCACTTACACTTATAGGTGTCCTAATATTGGTGGTGCAGCTACTAGATATAGCTGTACAGAGTGCTGGAGGTGCTTCAGCCCTAGCTGGACCAGGTGGAAACTTTCTTTTAAACATCGTGGCCGTAATAATAATTGTTTTAGGCCTACTGATAGGATACTTTGCTGTTAAAAGAGGTGTTAAAAAATGAGGGGCTCAAGTGTTCTCTGGAAGGTTTTAGCGGTCGTATTCATTGTATTGGCAGCAGCATTAGGCATATATGGTGCAATAACTTTTGCCGCATCAGGAGGATTTGGTGCACAGAACTGGGTTTTCGGTGTAGCCTTTCTTTCGCTTGGGATAGGCACATGGCATATCATTGCTGCACCCTTCTGGATTGTTGGAACAATCTTATTCTTTATGGAAATGTCCGGTTACACAATAAAAGGGTTTAAGATTTCAAAGTACAAACTTAGATGGGATAGTGTAGATATCGCGACAGCAGCCTTATCCGCAGCCGTGTACGGTGGTGGACTAGCTGCTACAGGAGGCCTAACAATAATACCTGGCTTTACCTGGATAAGGCCTGCCAACGCTCTCGCACCACTATTCGGTCTCCTTTTTGGTGTTCCAGGCGCTCTTGGTGCCGCAATAGGCAATCTTCTCGCTGACAGTCTTGCAGGATATCTTGGCTGGGGTAGCCTAGGTGGAGGCTTTATTGGAAACTTCCTTCTAGCGTATGTGCCTTACAAGTTTGTGAGAGACCATTCTTTAAGGGATGCTAGAAGTGTTGCAGAATACTATCTTTTCGGTGTAATATTGGGAAGTGTATGGTGCAGCTTCTACATATCATGGTTCCTCTCATACTTTAACACTTTAACGGGTGTAATAGGTTTACCACCACTTTTCGTATGGGGTATCTTCTCTCCATTTGTAATAATAAATAATGCTATAGCAGAAATATTTACTCCACTACTTGTTTACCCACTATACCCTCTAGTCAAAAACTGGGGCCTACACTGGTCTGACAGGATACAGTGGCTATAACCCCCCACCATATTTTTTGATCTAAATTGAGTTGGGTTTACGGCCTCTATAAGCCTGGAAAAAGTATAATGCATAGGCTTGACGCTAGGGTCAAACTTGCTTACCTCGCGTTCTACTTTGCAATAATAGGCTTTTTCACAAACCCAATTGTGACTGGACTAATTTATTTGAGCATATTTCCTGCTGCAATAGTGGCTAGAGTTTCAATAAAGAGGCTGCTTATAACATTCTACACTTTCGGTGTAGTGCTGATCGTATCACTTCTTATGTGGCCATCTTATTATAGGGATGTGGGTGTAGTTTTATTTAGCCTACCTGTTTTTGGAGAAGTTACAGACTATGGCTTTATGATTGCAGTTAATAATGTTTTCAAGATAGTTACTCCAATAACAGCTTTTCTCGTATACATTTCTGTAACAAAACCATATGATATTGTACAAAGTTTTATAAAACTTAAACTGCCATATAAGGCTGCATCAATAGCTTCGATTGCACTCAGATTCCTGCCTGTAATGTTCACAGAGACTCGGACAATAATGGAGGCTCAAGCTGCCAGAGGCCTTGAGTTAAGCAAAGGTAACATTATTAAAAGGCTCAGAAAGTATACTGCAATATTTATCCCACTAATAGTGAGAATGCTTAAAATGAATGTTGAGCTAGCAATGAGTCTTGAGGCAAGATGTTTTGGCGTGTACAATAGAAGGACGTTTTTAAACGATATGAGAATGAGGATGGAGGATTGGGTATTCCTTTCCCTACTATTATCAGCCTTTTTATTGCTAATTTTTTTAAGATACCTTTACAACTTTGGTGTGCTATAATAGCAAAAATTATTTTATCGAATACATTTTCGCTAAATTTGAGAATGTTGTAAGATATGTTCCATCATCCAAAAAAAGTTTGGTTCTTTCAGCAACCATATACTTTAATATTCCTGAACCTTCAACAGCCTTGTCCACGGATATTCCGCCAACGATTCTATTAAATGGTGGTAGGACAATAAACCTAATATTTTCCTCAAAAGAATCCTTTCTAATTTTACTTTTATAAAATTTTTTAAAAAACTCTTTTCTATCAATTTCTCCAACAATCCAAACTGGTTCAGAAAATTTTAATCCTAGACTATCCCTCAACTCGATCATGTAGTGGCCGTGTCCAGTGATAATGTAGTTTGAGTTAACACTTTCTGGGGAGGGAAAAGCGTGTCCGTGAAGTAGTGATATCGTGTTCTTATTGCATTCGACTATCGTCCCCCTACTCCCATAGACAGAAATATTTGATGGTAGAAGCCTTTTTAGTCCTCCGTCATGGTTTCCTAATGTCACCTCAACCTTTTCAAACCATCCTCCAAGTTTCTCGAAGAACTGTGTTATTTGGAAGAGGTCATAGTTTGATGCTGTCGCTATCTTATGTTTAATATCACCTAAAATATACAGTGATTTTGTATTCAATCGTTTGCCCAAATTTGTAAGTTCATTTGCTAGAACTGATGCTCTGTGGGGTACGCTTACACCCTTTCTTATGAGCTCCACTTCGTAACCTAAATGTATGTCTGAGACAACTAACGTTTTCCTTCCACAATTTAGTAATATGGCATGGTCTTGGAAGAGTACTCTAACATTATTTGGCATCCGCTAAACATTTCCTTTTATAATTAGAATATGAGATTTAAAGCTTATGTTAAATGTTATTCTCTGATTCCACTTCCTTTTCCGAAATTAGTGGAAATATTTCTGAAACAATGTACATAGAAAGTTCTGGGACATCTATCTTTGTAAATGAAACTACAATCCCGTTTCTTGTGAAGCCGACAACGTATCCAAACTTTTTTGACCTAGTGACCAGATACCAGAGCTTTCCATGAGTAAGATATTCGGAATATAGGGAGGTGTTAGCGAGACTTGACCCATACAATGAGAGCTTGCTAATGTTAGGTATATCAACGTCATCGAAAAAGAGGACCTTAGCATCCTCCATGTGCTCCTCATGATATCTTCTTATTGTTTCAGCCTCTATCCTAGCTTCTAAAATTTTTCCTGGGACAAGAAATATTATTTTACTAATCTGGTTCGCAATATTATTGGCTCTCTCCTTTTTTTCGAAAACTAGAAGAAAAAGCCTTCTCTTTTCGTAAACATGGAATTCGAAGACTGTTTCATAGGTTCTAGGTATCAACTTTAGCTCACCCTTGCTTGGAATATGCAAGGGTATATCATAGCAGAATATTCCCCTTAACATTTCTCCCCTAATTTCTAAATCTTTAACCTCATTCACCAACTCAATCTTCTGTGATCCTTCAACGTACTCGCTAGCTACCTTAAACCCTTTAAGTTTTAAAGCCAGTTCCTCCAGGGGGACAAACTCTTGTGAAACAAAGATCTTGCACGCTAGAACCATAGAGAACACTACTTGGTAATCGTATAAAACCTTTTTCCTACAAGAACTTTTTCCTCAAGTTTCTCCTACTCACCTCAATAACCTCGTTCACCAGTTCATCCGATAAAATCCTATATTTTTCTAAAATATCCTCCACATCCTTCAATTTTAATGTGGGCTCAGCTATAACAAAGGCCGCTATCCCACCATACTTTTCAACAATTTGGGCTGTTTTAACCACTCTCCTGTATACTCTTTTCAATGCTGACGGTGGTTTTAATGCGCCCGTCATCATCCTAATAGCTAACCTTTTAACCTTATCCTCTTCTTCTTGAACTAACCCAATCTTTTTTGACCCACATTTTGGGCAACTTATTCCATAAATCAAGTTTTTTACCCTAAAAGTGTCAACATATTTCCAGCATTCGGTGCAAGCTACCGTGAACGCCTCCTCTAATAGCCTTGCTTTAACAACTTGTATAATTAAATGCTTTAGTCTTTCAGGTGGAACTATTTCAGTTCTCCTACTAAGCTCCTCCATACCCACTCTCGCTATAGGAGAAAGTTCTTCTTTTGAAACAATCTCTAGACGTATTATGTTAGACCTTATCATTTCAAGAACCTTTCTAGAATTTTCTAAATCTGTTTCACTTCTTAAAGTACTTCTAAGCGCCTCTTCTACTACAACAGTATCCTTTAATGCTTCAACCAGTTTTTGGATTGAAACGTCCGTTAATGTCGCATCCTTTGATATTGCTCCAAACTTTTTTGCAACATTAACAAAATGTCTTTTGAATATTCCCGAGTTCAACAATTCCTTCCTAACCATTTCCTCCAAATCTTCTGGCTCAATATCCTTTAACGCGTCCACAACATCCTGTTGCGTAAGCCAAGCCGCCCTAAAAACTATCCTATACGGATCAAATTGTACTCCAACAGGATAACCGAACCTATTAGATAGGATATAAGATAATGCTCTTCCAATGGTCCTGTTCACTAGATGCCCCCAACAGCATTGTACGATAACAAACTCTTTCCACCTTTCTACTGTTACAGTTTTGTCTGTTGGCACTGGAAAACCTTTCTCAATATGCTCGAAAATTTCTTTCACACCATTTCTGCATTCACTGTATGGAATGGAATACTCGTTGCAGAGCATGCTCACTATAGCCTCATTATCAACATTCTGTCTCCAGCACTCTTCTATCCTCCTCCTTAATGCTCCAACTTCATTTGCAATCTCAAAGGGTACAGGTATTTCTTCCCCAACCCAGAATGGAATGGCTCCAGTAGGATCATTCTCTAACCTAACGTGAACCTTGCCTTCACTAATATTTTCAATTCTCCAAATTGTCCCTCTCAGAATAAACTTTAAACCAATTTCACCATATTCTGCTACAAAACTTTCATCTAAGGTTCCAACAGGTTCGCCATTTTCATCTACTACAAGATAATGTCTTTCCTCTGGTATCATTGAAAGAGTGTTAAAGTAATATTGGTATAAGGGGCCTACTCTTATAGGCTTCCTTAAATCTTCGCCCACAACCCTTGCAAGAGCCGGTCTCCTTTCACACATATATTTTACTGTCATCGTAAACTCTTCCATGGAAAGATTTCTATAGACATAAGATCTTCTTACAATTTTAAACACTTCTTCCAAACTAAGTCTTGCTCCATCTAAGAGAATTCCAGCCAACTGGTGTGCTAGAACATCCAAAGGCTTTTCAATAACCTCTGTCGCCTCCAAAGCGCCTCCTACAGCCCTTTTGGATATTATAACGGACTCCCAGAAGTCATCGGAATCCTGTGTTATTATAACACCTTTAGCAACCATTCCAACTTTGTGGCCGCTTCTTCCAACCCTCTGCACCAGCCTAGTAACCTGTCTAGGAGAATTATATTGTATTACAAGGTCAAGGCCGCCTATATCTATTCCCATTTCAAGGGAACTAGTGCATATTATACCCTTTAACACACCCTCCTTCAACTCCCTTTCTGCTCTAACCCTCGAAGACTTGGATAGTGAACCGTGGTGAACAGAAATTGGGAAATCGCTTTCCCAAACCTTAAACCTACTTCCCAAAATTTCATTCTCTATACGTGTGTTCGTGAATATGAGCGTAGAATTGTGTTCTTCAACAAGTCTTCTTATTAGTCTCAAACGGGCTACAACTTCCGGGAACATAAAGAGTTTTGAAGCTAGAAGATAATCTTGAGGTTCAGGCTGCGGATAAACTATTTCAACTTTAAGCTGCCTCTCTATCCTGACATCAATAATCTTACACTCTCTGTCTGTGCCTACGAGAAATTTTGCAACACTTTCTGGAGAACCGACTGTAGCAGATAATCCTATAATCTGGAAATCTCCACCCACATTCTCCCTCAACCTTTCTAGGCCAATAGACAGTTGAGCTCCCCTCTTATCTTCAGCAAGCTCATGAACTTCGTCAACAATAACCCATTTAACCGTCTCCAAATGCTTTCTAAACCTTTTAGCTGGAATTATCGCTTGAAAGGTTTCAGGGGTGGTTATCAATATATCAGGTGGCGCCATAGACTGCTTACTCCTCTCCAAAGTGCTTGTGTCACCGTGTCTAACAGCCAGCCTTAAATCAAATCTTTTACACCACCATTCAAGTCTCTCAAGTAGGTCTCTATTTAAAGCCCTTAGGGGTGTTATGTAAAGGAGCTTAATACCCTCTCCTCTTTCTCCAGAAACAATTTTGCTTAAGACTGGAAGGAAAGCCGCTTCTGTTTTACCTGTACCTGTTGGAGCTACCAAAAGTACATTTTCTCCCTCCAAAATTGAGGGAATAGCCTTGCTCTGAGGCTCTGTTGGCTCCTTGAATCCGAAATCCTCTATAGCCTTTTGTAGAAGTGGTGGAAAAAATTTGAATACGTCAGTCATAAACTATCAGCATCAAGCATTTTTTGATTTCCAATATATAAAAGGGTTTAGTAATATATTAATATTCTACTACTATAAAATCTTCTAATTAAAATCTTGAACTTTTTATTGGAAGTTTCCTCAGAAAATTTCCCATCATCCATTAGTTTTATGTATGAGGAAAGTTTAAAATCTCTTAGTTTCAAGATATATAATCTCTTTTATATCAAGTGATGGCTTTCCTTTACCTTTTTCAAGTTAGGAAGAAAATATTTTAAAACAGCTTGTAATGTATCTTCTTAGAGAACTCTGACCATTATTTCGTTATCTTCGACTTTTACTTCATAGACTGGTTCATCGTCCGCTCTTCCCTTGAAAGGTCCAAGCTTTGGTCCTGAGACCACTTTCCCTGTAGTTAAATCGAATTTTGCACCGTGTATTGGGCATGTAACAATGTTATTTTCTAATTTTCCCTTTGAGAGGTCTCCTCCTTTATGTGTGCATTTGTTCCCTATTGCATAATATTTTCCTTCTATGTTTGCTATTAAGACTTCCTTGTCATCAAGTTTAATAGCCTTCATTTTCCCAATTGGAATTTCTGACGTTTTAGCAACTTTTATGTAGCTCAAACTTTTTCACAAATTGCATTCAACTTATTTATATAAAAACTTTTCTATCTATTTATATATTTTAATAGCGGTAATTAATGAAAGCGTTGACTAAAGTTTAAAAAAGATGGTTAGAGAATTCGAAATTAACTCATATAACTGAATCTGAGTAAGGTAGTGATAATAAATGGTGAACCGAGTGGAATGGGTTGCGATAAAAGAATAACTGAAGATAATTATTATAAAAATGTTCAGGAAAAGGTGTTAAAAACCTTAAAAGGATTTTTAAGTTTCTCGCCTAAGACAAAGGAAGATGCTCCAGATGTCAAAAATTTGATCTGATCTAAAGTTTTAATAATTACTTCACTTGAATAAACTTTGAATTAAAAGTTAATAATCAAATATAAAAAGTAAATTATAACATTAAGTATCGTAACCACTATACCGTGCTTGAAAAATTCTTTAAACGAAATGGTTGTACCATAATGTCCTTCAAGATATTCTATTATGATTATGTTTGACGCTGCACCGAGAAGGGTTAGGTTTCCTGCAATTGTTGTCGCCATAGCAACTGTAACCCAGTCAAGTTGTGTTGTAATGGTTGTGCTCTTTAAGTATTCGATGTAGAATTTTGCGAAGGGTACATTACTTAACAGCTGGCTGAATAGAATCGAAGCAACTGTTATGCTTGAAAGTCTACCGATAGAGTTGTTTCCAAAAAATGGTATAATTGATATTAGTTCCTTTACTAAACCAGTCCTCCATATGCCCTCCATTGTTATGAACATCGTGACAAAAAATACTATTGTTCCCCAATCTATATGCTTCAACACTTCCCTTGGATTGCTTGAAAACATATAAAGTATGCTTGCTATCACAAACGGTATAAACCCATATTCTTTAATGTGAGGTAGCCCGTATATGCTGAGTATGTCGTTGACTAATAGTGTGCAAACTACAAGCACTATTCCAGTACCACCTAATATAGCGTCCCTTAAATTTCTTATATGTTCTCCAGGAATAAAGCCAGTTTCTATCCTAGCGTTCTTTACATTAAATAGTTTTGAGAGTACGACGGCTGTGATTACTAGGTTTACAAGTGTTGGTATAGCAAGGTATTCGATAAAGGTTATGAGTGGAGCGTTTATGCCTGACGCTATTGCGATTAGAACGTTTTGCGGGTTACCCATCGGTGTCATGACAGAGCCTATTGTTAACGAGAACGCTAAAAGTATGAACATAAACTGCAGCGGTAATCCTGAAGCTCTTGCAATGTAAAAGGCTAGAGGTGGACCCATTAATGCAACGGTATCGTTTACTGTGAAAGCAGCCAAAACTCCGAACAGGATACTTGAAGATACAACTAGAGTTAGCCTGCTCTTAAAATTGGAAACCCACTTTAATGCAATATAGTTTAGTAAACCGCTTGAATCAGCAAGTGCTACTATAGAAAACATTCCAATAAGGAAAAGTATCACTTGCCAATCGATTACACTCGCTATTTCATCGTTTGGTACGAGACCGCTTACTACTGCAACAAAAGATGATGAAGCCATAAGTGCCCAAACAGGAACTTTTACTCTCCTACTTCTAACAATTAGGCCTACTATCAAGTAAACAAGTAAAAATGATGCAATGATCTGGCTCCATGTGCTTAGCATAAGTTTCGCCTAAGCTGGGCTCACTAGAGTTGTTTTAAAAAGCTTTAATGGCCTAAAACTATATTTAACTTTCTTTTGTGGGTGCTGAAAGCAGTAGTGTCAGCAATGTTTTAAGGTCTACCTCCACAAGGCTTCTCCATCCAATGGAAAGCATTTCACCATCTCTATTTAGATAGCCTTTTCTCACAAACCTTCTTATATTCCATTCCACCTTCCAGTTTGGAAGCTTCTCTTTGAGGAGTTTTTCAATTTCCTTTATTGGCGCTTTACCATGTTTTGATGCAAGATAGCTTAATGCTATCGTAAGTGCAGCCATATCGTCTACACTCATTCCAGATGTTGTAGCATCCCTTAAGCTTGGAGGTTCCTTAAATATTATATAGTATCTTGCATCATCAAAATCACTTTCTGGGACAGATGAAGTGATGTCACCAGATTCGTTAACAACCTTTACCGTTAAACCTATCTTTTCAAGCTCTGAGGAAAGGACGTCCAAAACTCTTTTGTAATCTTTTCCAAGAGCCCTTTTAAGCTCCCATCCCTTAACACCTGGTGCTCGAGCCTTTGGCAGTAGCAGAAGCTGCAAAGCTTTCTTCATCTTCACCCTAATTTCCTCGTCATAACCCATTACTTATTTTCACCCCATCTTCTTCATTGGAATTGCAATTGACCTAGGCTGTCTTTTACGCGCTTCCCTAACAATTTCAATCTTTTCTTCCAGAGGTTTTATTTCCAAACTTGCAAGCCCCATCGATATTAAATGTGCAAGCAATATTGCTCTAGTGATTGTCTCATTATAATCTTTTCCTTTAACAAAGTTCCAGTAGTCGATTCTCCCATCCTTTTCTAAGGCCTTTGAAAGTTCTATATAAAGTTCCTCAACCCTTTTATTAAGCTCCTCTTCAGTTAAAATTTTCATTTTCACAAGATTTTCTACATCTAATATTGAAGGGTGCCTCTCTTCTACAGTTTCTTCCCTGAACCTTTCTGCTAAAGGTAATAGCGTGTTCCAGTAGCTTGCTGCACGAAGCATTTCATTTAATGTTAGCTGTTCAATTTTAACTATAGGATGCCAGCTTCTTGCGAAAGTTTCAGCCAACCTTTCAGGAGATGATGTAACAATTTTTAGTTCAACAAGAAGTGGGTTAACATACAGTGATGAAGCCTGATATCTGACCCATTTCTCCTGCAGTTCAACGATTCTTGCAAGAAGTCTTAACGCTTCAGCGTCCATCAAAATTTCGTCCAAATCCTTTAAGTCCGGTAAAAGTTCCTTCAATTTGAAAACATATTCTTTAACCTCAACCTTGAAAGGGTCAAGGTTTGATCCAATAACAGCGTTCAACATTTCAACAATCTTTATAATCTTTTGAACTCTCTCACCTTCTTCCAAGAGAACCGACCTCACTCTTTCCATCAACGATTTGTGTCACAATATAGTTCACATTATCACCAAATATGCTAACCTGGCTTGGAGTTATGATAATATACTGTTTAGGCTCGTCTTGAACCATCTGGAATATTGCTCTAAACATCCTCTCCCTATTCACGGGGTCCATGTGAACATCAAATTCGTCAACCGCTACAATAGGAGATGTTGAAAGTTTTTGGAGTGCTAGAAGGAATGAGATTGTGGCCGTGCTTCTTTCGCCACCGCTTAATGTGTAAGCGTCCAAGACCGCTGGCTTCGCTCCCCTGAATCCTATTAAAAGTTCGAGCCCTGTCTTCTCAAAATCTTCCTCATTAACTAATCTGATATAGCCGTATGCGTTTAACCCTCTTATAAGTTCCTGATATATTGGGTTCACAAAGTCTAAAATTCTATATATTTCTTCACGCCAAACTCTTTTTCTTTCCTCAAGTTCTTTTAGAACTATTTCCTTATTTTCCAATACCTTCTTCAACTTCTCCTCCAATTCACTATATCTTGAAGAATAGGTTTCAAATATGCTTTTTGCCTCATCAGGTACATCAGAGTATGTCTCAAGTTGTGCGTTAATCGAGGAAAGTTCACTTTCTAGCTCATTAAGGGGTCTTGTCGTCGTAAGTCTTGGCTCCATTGAAGCCCTCTGTGTTTCTAAATTCTCTAACTCCTGTTTAAGCTCGCTCAAGTAGTGTTCGTGTTCTGAAATCTCTTTCTCAATTAACCTTTTTTGATAGGATAAAAGTGTTGCATTAGATTTTTCCTCAGAATATTTTTTTATTGAATTGAAGAGACCTTCTTCAATTTCAGCAATAGACTTTTCGATCAAGCTTATCTCATGCATTATATCCTTAGTCTTTTTCGATTCTATGTCTGACTCTTTGCGCCAGCCATCTAAAAGTATTGAAATATCCTTTTGCACAAGTCTAAATTCTTTAGAATCTTCTTTTAAATTCTGTAAAATGCTATTTAGCTTGGATAATATGTTCTCAAATGATGCTATAATTTCCTGAAGTGATTTGATCCTTGAATCTGTTACACGCTTATCAGCCTCCAAGAATATTAGCGAATGATAGCTTTTCTTAAGCTTATTAAAGGTCGAGTATATGTCCTTTTCAAGAAGACTACACCTTTCTTCCGACAGCAGTAGCCTCCTAGAAAGTTCGCTCAGCTCCTTCTTTTTTAAATCAAGTTTATTCGAAGTTACCTCAATATTTTTTTCAAGTTTGAGGACTTGAGCCCAAAACTTTTCTCTTAAAAGGCTGTCTCTTCTCGCAATAAGCTCCTGCTTCTTCAAATACCTTTCATAGACATCCTTCCAATGTGAAAGTGTCTCTTTAGCCATATCCATGAGCTGTTTTATAGCCGCTTCCTCGCTGACTAAGCTTTTAAGTTTAGCCTGTGATTCTAAAATTTTCTCCCTATAACCTGTTAAACCTACAACCTCTTCAACCATCTTAAGCTTATCCTGGGCGTTTACGACAGCAAACTCTTCAACCATACCCTGATGCATGACTAGAAGCATATTGTCAGGGTTTATGTTTAAACTTGAAAGGATTTCTTTAACTTCAGATGATGAAGTCTCTCTATAGTCCATCTCAAACCAATATGATCCATCTTTTCTCAAATACCTTGAAATCATGAAGGTGTCAGAATGTGAGAATGGTATTGGCCTTTTGCCGTTATAGCTGCTGTTATCAAATACTACTGTCACACGACCGATATCTTTCCCCCTTCTAATTAGGTCACTTAATCTTCTAGATCTTTCAGTATAGATTTGGCCTAGTGCAACTGAGATTCCGAGAAGTATTGATGATTTTCCAGAACCATTTGGTCCACAGATAATATTTAAGCCTCTCGTAAGAGGGATTCTCGCGTACTCGTACGACATAAAATTTTCTAGAATAACCTCACGAATGTACGTTAGAGGTTTTCCCTTAATATTTAATATTTTTTCTCCAGACTGCAACCATAGAGCTTATAAACTATTATCCTTAAAAGTTTAAAAAATATATCACTTTTCTACATTCTTGCTTTCAAGCTTTCTAAGAATGCTTTTAATGCTTTTCTTTATTTCCTCAAGCTCTTCTAGGACCTCTAGAAAGAAGATTATTCTTTTTGCCTGCCTTCTGATCCCATCATATCCATCAGCTTTTCTCAATAAACCCTTTTCTCTCATTAAAGAAATATGTTCTCCAACCTTTTCTAAACTTGTACCCAAACTTTTTGCACATTCATTAAATGATTCGCTTTCAGAAATTGATTTAAGAACCTTAACTTCTCTTCTACTCAAATTATCAAGGATGGATAGGCTTATTAAACCATATTCTTCTAAAACATCCTTTACAGCCTCCCTAACGATGCAGTAAAGGTCTTCAGGCTCTATCAGACAATAGTATTCTGGAAATAGGAGTACTTTCACATTCAACTCCTTTGCCAAAACTTCTGTAGCCTTATCAGAATATCCTTTGCATACGATCAACGGCTTTAAACCGAGCACTTTTGAATTGGCATAAGCTTGTCTTATATCACTTACACTAATCTTTCCAGCCTTAACCTCAACACAGTACATTTCCCCACTCTCGTCCTTCGCTATAAGGTCTACTTCAAAAACCTGTGTGCCTTCTAGTACTATCTTCTTATTCTTCTCTAAAATTTGATAGCCCATTTTCTTAAGCAAACTTCTTGCTATCCTCTCACTACTTACTCCCCTTCTCGACAATAAGCTCATTGATATGTGCCTTTACCATATTTTTAAAATTTTTTATATCATATTATGCTAAATGTTAATTAATACTTTTTCGTGAACCACTTTGAAGCATGTCATCTAAAAATATTGCTGTAATATCGTTTGACGTTTGGGACACCCTATTGGAACTAAAACCTTTCCATATCAAGATTGCTGAAAAAATTTCATTATATACTTCAAGAGAATATGGTAAGGTTTATCATGAGTTGGAGGAAAATTATAGGATTCTAAAAGATTATAGAAGACGTAATATGTTACGTTTCGATGACATAGTTAACCATTGTCTTGAAATATCTTCAAAAAATCTTGGAATAAGTGTTGAGGTTATAAGAAAGGCTGTTACTAAATCGGTTTTAGAGGTTGACGTAAAAGGCTTAGTCATCTATGGTGTTGAAAAAATTTTGGCTAATCTTATAAACTCAGGTAAAAAGCTTGTCACCACAGGTAACCTAATTTTTTGGCCGGGCTCATATAACAGGATACTGCTTGAAAGGGCTGGTTTAGCAGACTATTTTACTCTACAAATTTACGCCGATGAAGTAAAGGTTTCTAAGCCAAACAAAAATATATTTCTTATGATATGTAAGCAACTCAATGTTCTTCCTGAAAATGTTGTGCACGTTGGAGATAATAAGGTGGAAGACTTTGATGGAGCCTTATCTGCGGGAATGAATGCGATATGGATTAATCCATCCATGAGTGATACGCTTTCTGAAGAAGGTGAGGGTGTAGCCATTAAGTCAATAAAGTATTTGATGGAAGCATTAAATAAAATTGAATCAAAACACTAGACTAATATTATAAGCCAATTCCCTTCTCATACTCTTTCGCTAGCGCATTCCTACTGTACCCGTGGTCTATAAAATCCCATGGTAGAACATCATCTAATGGCTGTTCTTTCAAAAATTTTGACAGTCCCCTAAGATCTTTTTCATCAAAAACTTTTGAAACGCTCTCGTCCCCTCTCGAAAGTATTGTTTGAATAACATATTCAGTCATATCGGGAATTCTTGCCTCAATATTAAGCCTAATTGTCTCTCTCCTAAGATAATCGATTTTCTTTTTAAGCTGTTTCAACCCTTCCCTCAAGTTTCTGTTTCCAGTGAAGGGAAGCCATTGGAAGGGCGTATGCGGTTTTGGAACCAGCGGGTTTACTGAAATTTTTACGGCTCCAACAATCTCCTTAACTTTTGAAGCCAAATTAACTATATCCTTTACATCTTCAAAACTTTCACCTGGAAGTCCTATCATGAAATATAATTTTATTTTGTTAACCTTTTTTGAAGACACCTTTGCCGCATTTATAACATCTTCGGAAGTAATACCCTTACCGATCTTCTCTTGCAAATGCGGTGCCGCTGTTTCAGGAGCTAAAGTCAATGTCCTCAATCCCCCCTCATGCAAAAGATTCACGAGCTGTTCGTCAACGGTATCAGCTCTTATAGATGATGGTGAAACATTAAACCCATTTGAAACATAATATTGTAGCATATTCAAGAAGTTTGGGTTGTCAGTGGGAGAAGGTGCTACCAAAACAACCTTCTCCACATCCTTTATTTCAGGCATATCCGATAGCTTTCTCCATCTTGGTGGAGAATATATGTTCCGAACTACACAAAATCTACACCCTCTCACACAGCCTCTTCCTATTTCGAGAATAAAGCATCTTCCATAAACTCCGCGTCCAACTATTTCAGTAGGTAAGTGGGGTCCCAACTTTGCTCTAACTCTTTTAACACTGTCCTCCTTTCCAGTGTACACTCCATCAATTCCAGCAAGGTCCTCCTTAGATTTAGCATGGATTATTTCCTCAATCTTTTCATCAACTTCACCTATAAAGAATGCGTCGAAATATTTGGTTAAAGGTTTCGGATTTATCATGACAGCTGGTCCACCAGCAATCTTTAAACCCTTAAAATTCCCTTTTCTTAAAATCTCTATTGCTTTAAAGTAGTCCATCTCATATTGTAAACTAAATAGTGCAATATCAAACTTCTGTAGAGGTGTAGCGTTTTCAAAGCCTCTTATTCCATCAAAAACATCATAATAGAATCTTTCACAGTATGCGCCACTCTCAAAAACTTTAGAATATATTATTTGGAGGCCCATGTTTGAAATACCTCCAATATATCTGTTGGGGTAAACTAGGGCAACCTTCTTAAGCCCCCTTCTATACCTTTTAGTAAAGGGATTGAATTCAATCTTTCTCAGAACTTCTATCTCCTCTAAACTTAGAGTTTTAACTTTCATTCTCCTCCTAGTAAGTCTACAGTGGCTAATAATGTCTTCTTATCGAAAGTATTTCCCTGTAAAGTTCGTTAAGTATCTCTTGATAGTTCACTTTACCTTCCTCTATTGAATCCATAATCTTCTTTAACTTTCTGGTCGTCTCTTCGGAAATGAACTCATAGAATCTTTTGTTTAAATAGAAGTAGACTTGATATCCTTTTTTGGTCGGAACTATCTCTTTCCTATCGTTTTCTTTCACATATCCTCTTTGAAATAATGTTGTAACGATCTTTGCATATGTTGAAGGTCTACCTATATCCTTTAGCTTCATCGATCTTATCAGGTCAGACTGCTTAAAAAGTGGTATTGTAGGCGCCCTCCAACTTTTTACATTAACGGCTTTTAATTTGCCTTCAAAGACTTCAGGGATGAGGTTTATCTTTAGCACTAAATTGAATCCATCCTCTAATATCCTTGTATATCCTTCAATAAACTCAATATTGCCATCGAATCTAACCTCATACTTTTGTTTTAGAACCTTCGCCTGTCTCATTTGGCTTGCTATGAATCGTCTAAATATTTGGTCATACAATTGAAGATGTTCTTGAGTTAGTTTTTTTGCAAGCCTTAATGTACCTACTATAATCATATGCTTTAATCTTACGGCATCAATGGGCCGTGTTGGCCTAATGCACTCATGTGCCCCCTCCTTAGACCACTCTCTGGGCCTGTAAAGATTTTCATCAAATTTTTCAACTATATAGTCTTTAGCAACCCTTTGTCCAACGTTAGACACTCTTATACTATCTGTTCTATGATATGTTATAAGTCCAAGTTCGAACAAATCTTGTGCAAGACTCATAGTCTTATGTACGCTGAATTTAAGCTGGGATGCTGCATCCTGTAGAAGTGTGTCTGTAGAATATGGTGGTGGAGGATTAACCTCCAACTCCTCTCTATGCACCTCCATCACCTCGTACACGGCTTTTGTTAGCTCATGAATTTCTTCCACAACTTTATCGTTTTCCATCAGAGGCCTTTTTGTAACAATCTTTAAACCGTTCTCCAAAGTTATTTCGAAGAATGTCTGAAAACTTTTACGAGACTCTTTTGTCCTATCTATCACCCATCCTAACACTGGTGTTTGCACTCGTCCTGCAGAGAGAGTGTTGTCACCGAATCGGTTCCAAAGCTTTTCACTTAATTCGAAGCCCAGCCAACGGTCTTCAATTCTTCTAACCATCTGTGCCTCAACAAGTCTCATATCTATATCTCTAAGGTTCTTTAACCCATCCACTAAAGCTCTTTTAGTTATCTCATGAAATTCTATCCGTTTAATTTTTGAACTGTAGGGTGAAAGTGCTGTCGCAATATCCCATCCTATCTTCTCACCTTCGGCGTCGGCATCGGTTCCAATCAATACCAAGTCTGTTTCTAAAGCAATCTTTCTTAATGCTTCCACAACTATTTCTTTATCGAATACTTCAGAGTGGCAATAGCTACATCTTTCTATAGGTTTTGTGAAAGTCCTTTTACATTTTATGCACCTTTTTATTGTAATGTATGCTGGTAGAAAAGTTCCATCATACTTTATTACTCCATGAACACTATTATTCCCCAACTCATATGTTGGTAGGTCAAACAAGTGCCCTCCACTTGCAGTAATGTTCAAAATATAGTCTCCTGTGCTAACTTCATAAACAGTTAAGCCGTTGACTGTTCTCTTACTAGGTTTACCAAAAAATCTAGCGATAGTTTTAACTTTATTTGGTGATTCAACAATTAACAATGCTGTTGTTATTGGGTCACGGAACTGTGGGCTTATTAAGCCTTGCATAAGCTTTTTTATTGTAGCCCTGTCTCTATCAACTTCCTCTAAAATCTTATGCAAGTCAACCTCGTTAAAGTTTTTCCATTCTATTTCCTCAGAAAACCATTTTGATTCCTTAACCAGTCCATTAAAAGCCTTCTTATCGTCTACGATTGTAACTGAAACACCCTTAGAAATGCCCCCTGAAAACATTCTTGAGGTCCTACCTGAAGCCTGTATGTAGGCAACTGTGTCGGGTACAACCATGAACAACCTATTTTCTTCTCTACTAACTGTAATATTCGGCGCCCTCATAATTTTTTCTTTAACATCCTCTCTGGACAAAATTTCTATAAGATATTCTCTCACTTCCTCTAATCTCTTCTGTAATAGACCCTTGTAACCTTCGAGCCTAACATTTTTGCTTATCGCCTCTAATATTTCTTTAACCTCATCAGGCGTCCTTATTTGATGAATAACTTCTCTGAGTTCAGAAACATATTTTTCAACAATCATCTGCTCCTCTTCAGATACCATTTCCCTTAAATTTGAAAGCAGTATTAGTGCACGTGTTGGACTAAAATCTTTCTCTATATCTAAACTTATCCTAAATTTGGGCACTCCAGCAAAGATAGCATATCTTATTACATGAGGTAAATCAATACCTCTTGCAAGTGGGCTCCTATATGAAGCCACCCCTATCAGCAACCCAATTTTGCCTGACGAAAAATCTTCAATAATCTTAGCCTTACCCCTACTATATAGTGAAACGCTAAAATTTTCTTCTAAAAGCCTCTTATATAATCTTTCAGCAAATTCTAGGCCCCTATCCATTGGAACAAAAATTATTCCTCCATAGCCTAGAACCTTTACAAGTTCGATAACCTTCTTCTCAACATCATCTACATCAGGAACATAAAGGTCCTCTATGTTTCTAACAAATTCTATTCTAGACCCAATTTCGAACCCCATAAGTTCTTTAAACAACTTTATCCTCTTAGTCCTTTTACCTCTAGGGGATGCGCCTGAAACTATTATATTTCCAATTTTAGAAACTTTAACAAAATCTTCTAAAAACTTTTTTGCCCCTTCTATCTCTTTCTCTAAAGTGGACGCATCTCCTCCTCTTTTCAAAAGTTTACTATATTCTTTCTTTAGCTCCATCAGTTTTAGACAATGTTCTATAGCGTCCTTTGAGAATCCAGCCAAGTAAAGTACCTTGTCCACATTTTTAGATGATTTTAATAGTGCATCAACATCGTCGACAATGACTAGGTCAAATATGCTTCCGTTAAGCATTTCAAAATTTTTTGAAAGAAAAGCTGACGTAGTAATCAATATATTGTATTCTTTATTAGAAATCATCTCCTGCTCCATCTCCCTCTCTCTGTTATTTAACATTGAATGATATCTTGAAATTTTTACCACTGCGCCAATCTTTTCCACAAATTCTTCGATTCTCTTGTACGTTTGTTCAGCTAATATTGCGGTTGGAACAATAATATAGCATTTTTTACCCTTTAAAGCAAAGTGTAGTGAAAGGATAGCGCCAAAAACACTTTTCCCCATACCAGTTGGAGCTACAATTGCAAAATTCTTTCCAGAAAAGACCCTCTTAGCCCAAGTTCTTTGCGCGCTCCAAAGTCGGCTCCCAGTAACCTTATAAAATAGGTTGTCAAGTTCATCTAATTGCAGTTGTATGTCGTATAAATTTTGTAATTTTTTTAAAGAACCTGAGCTCTTCAAGAGCTCCAAAATTTCTAATCTAGAAAGTTCCGAAATCTTTTCATCAGGTAAGGGTAAACATTTTTCACATGGAGCCTTTAAAGAGAGTCTAAAATCCTTTATGTCGTCTCCACAGTTGGGACAAAGTTTCAGAAAGATAGCTTTCGTCATTATGTTCTTCAGTATTATAGGTTACAATGCATTTATGGTTTTCCCTTTTATAGGACATGACTTATAAACTACAAAAAATAATTGAAGACAGGAACCCTAATTCTAGTATGCTTTTTTTTAAAAGGGCTTAAACTTTGACTAGAAATGTTGAACATTACGAATTCCTAAAAGAAAATGGCCTAGTTTTTGACAGCTAAAGTTAGGCTGAAATGTCTGAGACAATTGCTTTTCCAACATGAAGTATGTCCTCTGTCCTCAATTCCAAAAGCCTTGTCCTCGAGCCTCCGCCACAAAATACCGTTTCATGTGAAAGTAGACTCTTGTCCAATACTATTTTCATTGGCGTCTTATGTCCTATCGAAGGTGTACCACCCGGTGGATAGCCACTTATTTCTTCAGCCCTATCAAAGGGGACAAGACGTATTTTCCTCACACCAAGAACCTTAGCTGCCTTATCGAGATCAACTTTCTTGTCACCAGGAACAATAAGCAGCACGTGCTCTCCTGAATCCGTTTTTGACACTAGGTTCTTAGTGAGCCTATTTAATTCGATTCCAGCAGCCTTAGCAGCGTCAGCCGTATGTATTGTCTCAGATTTTTCGATAAACCTGTACCACAAACCATTTTCTTTTAAAAATTTTTCTAGGTCCATTTACCTTTTCCATTATAGGCTAAAAGATCTGAGATATTTAAATTTGTGTTAATATAATTTTTATAGTACTTGTGATGAATAGAATGTGTTGTGGTTAACATGGTTAAGAAGATTGATAGTACAAAAATAATATACAAGTTTAGTGCTGCAAACAAGCCTGTTGAAGACGCGTCCCCAGGCGAACTTGTTATCTTTGAAACACTCGACTGTCTAAGTGGGCAGATTAAAAGTGAAAAGGATTCTATAAGCACTATTGACTGGAGTCTTGTTAACGGTGCAACTGGACCACTTTATGTTAGAAACGCTGAACCAGGTGATACTCTTGTTGTCGAAATAGTTGACATAAAAGTTGACGATAGAACTTTTATCTTGACAGTTCCAGGCTACGGTGTACTTTCTAGCAAAAAATTTTCTTCAAAGATAAAGTTTCTGGAAGCTGACAAATATGTAACAAAATTTGGTTCATTGAGAATAAAATCTAATCCAATGGTTGGAACAATAGGAGTTGCACCAGCATATGGTGAAGTCCCTTGCGGTGACCTAGGTAGGCATGGTGGTAACATGGATATACCAATCCTAAACGCTGGCTCAAAATTATATCTTCCAGTTTCAGTAAAAGGTGCTCTACTAGCTCTAGGCGACCTTCACACAGTTCAGGCTGATGGTGAACTATGTGTTTCTGCTGCGGAAACTTCTGGAGAAGTTCTAGTTAGAGTTGATGTCATAAAAGGTAAGCAGCCAAGGTTCCCTCTTCTAGAGAATAGGGATATTGTGGCGTTATTGGCTTTCGGTAATACTGTAGACGAGGCTTTGAAGGCTGCTACTGAAACAGCCATTGAAGCCCTAATGTTTTCTAACAATCTAAGTTTTGAAGAAGCATATATGTTGGGCAGTTTGGTTGTCAACTTGAGGATAAATCAACTTGTAGACCCAAAGAAGGGTGTTAGAGCGGAAATTTCAAAGGATTTTGTAAAAATTAAAGACTTCTTAACAATTTAAACAATTTTTTTAAAATAAAATTTCTAGTGAGAAAACTTTATTAATTAAAGAATTTTAGGCTTCATGCGATACAGATGGCTGGCTCTGAAGAATTAAAAATGTATGTAAGACGCTCTTCTGGTCTTGTGAAAGAAATTTCAGCATGGGACGCACTTATTTACAATGTCTTGATAATGGCCCCCACAGCTGTTTACGTGTACGGTGTCTGGGCTCTCGGAATATTTCCTGGTGTACATTTACCGACTACAGTCTTCCTTGCTATGGCAATCAGCATAGTAATAGGCTTATATTATGCCTACATGTCAATTATAATGCCAAGAACTGGAGGTGACTACATCTGGGTAAGTAGACTTATCCATCCCTCTATAGGGTTCGCGATAAACTTCTTCCTCTTCATAACACTCTTATCAGTTGCAGGCTCCTACGTTCCATGGTTCACACAATATGCACTATCGCCATTGTTTGAAGCATATGGCATGTCTGATGCTGTCGCTTGGGTCAACGACCCATGGAACATGTTTTTAATAGCAGCAATATTCTATGTTCTAATAGCACTTCTCATGTCAAGGGGTGTAAAAGTGACAAAGTATGCCTTCTGGGCCTTCTTTTTAGTGATATGTGCTGGCGTAATAGCTTATGCTTTCGCCTTCTATACAATGTCACCTTCAACCTTCCAGTCCTCGATAGCATCAGCATACAATTTTGACCCAAATGAAATAGTTTCGAAAGCTATCGCTAATGGTATGCCAGAAACCTTTGTGCTAGCAGCAACTTTTTCTGGTGTCATGTTCACAATACTAAACTTTCTAGGCTTCAATAACTCAGTTTATCTTGCAGGAGAAATTAAGGAGGTGAGAAAGTCACAGTTAATAGCCATTATTGGTGCAATACTAGTCTTCGGCTTAATAACCTACATCATCTATGATGCAACCTACACTGGTATGGGCTCAAAATTTATCGCATCACTAGCATACCTTCTCGTTAACAGTCCAGAAAATTATCCACTAGGTGAAGCACTACCATTCTTCCATATGTTGGCTAGAAATGCTGTCTCTCCAACCGTGTTTACGGTTATAGTCTGTGGCTTTGCAGCCATGACCCTTTCAGCAATACTAGTATACATTTTTACCACAGTAAGGCTTCTTTTTGCATGGTCATTTGATAGAATTGTACCCCAGTTCTTGTCCAAAGTTGACTCACGATATGGAACACCATACACTGCTTTAATTACTGTAACAGTTGTCGCGATAATAGCACAGTATCTTTGGCTATTTACACCATTACTGAACTATTTTGTTTTCGTGGTCCTCGGTTGGGGGATAATGACCTTTGTAGCATCACTTGCAGGAATAGTTTTACCATATAGGCGTAAGGAACTTCTTGAACTGGCTCCCGCTATTGTGAGAAGAAAGTTTGCGGGTGTACCTGTTCTAGTTATCTTGGCTATGTTGAGTGCTATTCTATCAATCTGGCTTGCTTGGGTTGGAACAGAACCTGCTGTTTCAGGCCTTACACCTGATGCGGTTATATTTCTAATTGGAATATATTTGGTTGGTATAATAATATACCTGATAAGTTCTCTATATCATAAGATAAAAGGTATTCCTCTAGAGCTTGCATTCAAAGAGTTTCCACCAGCATAATGTGACCAGAAGATGGTTTCATTAGGAAAGTCTGGAAAACTCCGCATATTTTTTTCATCCGATATACATGGAAGTGAAAGCTGCTTCAAAAAGCTTTTGATGGTCCCAAGACTCTATAAAGCTACTGTAGTAATTGTCGGTGGCGATATAACTGGAAAAGCCTTGATTCCCATAATATCAAAGGGAAATGGCTCCTTTGAAACTTATTTTCTTGGAGAAAAGATAGTTGTTAACAGCATTGATAAGCTTAATAGTTTAAAGGAAAGAATTCGTTCGATAGGCTTTTATCCTTACATCACTGACGGGAAGGGTGCAGTTGAACTAAAGGAAAATTCTAAGGTTGCTGAAAACGTTTTTGAAGAACTTATTAGTGAATCACTTTACTCATGGGTTAATATGGCTGATAATGTGCTCGAAAAAATGGATAATGTCAAGTTTTTTATAATGCCGGGTAATGATGACTCATATATTGTGGATAAAATTCTTTCCGAATCCAAACACCTGATAAATCCAGATGGAAAGTTGATCGAAATAGACTCAAACCATAAACTTTTCTCTCTTGGCGTATCAAATATTACTCCATGGAAATGTCCAAGAGACTTTACAGAAGAAGAGATTTTAGCAAAAATTGAAGGCATATTAAATGTAGCAGTTGAAGGACAGCTTATATTCAATATTCATGTGCCACCATATGGAACACATATAGATTTGGCTCCAAAATTAAATGATGAAATGAAGCCGATACTTAAACCGGGTGGTGAATATGAAATGATTCATGTGGGTAGTGTTTCAGTAAGGGCTGCTATAGAAAAGTTTCAGCCGAAAATAGGCTTTCATGGACACATACACGAATCTAGGGGTGTTGATAAAATTGGTTCAACACTGGTATTTAATCCGGGAAGCGAATATAATATTGGAATACTACGTGGTGTGCTGGTAGAAGTTGATGAGAAAAAGGTTAGAGACTATATATTTACTCAAGGCTAGAGTGAAATTAAGTTTTTAAATTGTTTAACAAATTCCTACATGTAGCAATGTCCAATGATTTTTGGTCTAAACTGAATTTAGGTAGGCTAAAGGGCTATTTACTTATTGTGCCTACTTTCCTTTTTGAACTAATCTTCTTTATAGTTCCATTGATCATCGTTTTCGTTTACAGTTTTTCTAAAGTGGACTCATTTGGTCGAATAACCTTCGAATTCACTTTACAAAATTATTTTAATGTTCTAACACCAGAATTTTCTCGAACAATATTAAGAACTTTGGGAATAGCTGTTCTCTCTACACTTGCATGTTTAATAATAGGTTATCCTGTTGCCTACTATATAGGGTTTAAGGCAAAAAGTCGTCAAAACATTCTTATCATGTTAATAATTATTCCTTTCTGGCTTAGTTTTGTCGCTAGAACATACTCGATTATATCAATTTTTAGTACAAACGGCATACTTAATCAAATTTTAACATTTCTAGGTTTTGCCGGAGAAAAACCTCAATGGTTGTACACATGGTATTCTGTTGTCTTTGGAATGGTCTACAACTATCTGCCCATGATGGTGCTTCCAATATACGCTTCTGTTGAAAAATTGAATCCGCAATATTTAGAGGCTGCACAAAGTTTAGGAGCTTCCCCGATTAAAGCATTTTTTAAGGTAACCTTGCCTTTAACATTGCCAGGAGTATTTGCTGGGTCAATTCTAGTATTTATACCTTCAGTCGGCGAGTTTCTGATACCTGAGCTTTTGGGTGGCATAGAATGGTATATGATAGGAAATCATCTTTGGATAATATTTTTGACGATGGGCAATTATCCACTTGGCTCAGCACTTTCTATTGTACTAATTTTGTTAGTTATTCTGATAACACTATTGTACATTAAATATTTTGCGAAGGAGGTTGAACTGGGCTTTTGAAAAAAGTTTTTGACATAGTTCTAAAAGTATATGTATCGCTTGTTTACATGATATTATATCTACCTATAGCAATTCTCGTATTATTTTCCTTTAATGAAGGTATTACGATGGGTGGTAGAAGAATAGGCTCCACCGTTTTATGGAAAGGTTTTTCCCTTGAATGGTATGAGAGGCTTTTTAGAAATCAGGAAATATGGAATGCGCTTACAAACAGTGCAATAATAGGTGTTATGACATCAATCGTATCCGCTGTACTTGGAACTATTTCAGCGTATGCCCTAATCAGGTACGAAATAAAAGGTAAGAATTTGTTTTATATAATGATGCTGGTACCAATAATTATACCAGAAATTACAGAAGCGCTTTCTCTATTACTCTTTTATGTCCTGTTTAACATAAAACTTGGCTTAAGCACTATAATAATAGGGCATGCAACATTCTGTGTAGCATATGTTTTCACGGTTGTTAGGGCTAGATTATATGATTATGATCGCTCACTAGAAGAGGCTGCACTTAGTCTTGGTGCTACACCATTTCAGACCTTCATAAAAGTTACTTTACCGATACTTGCCCCAGGTATTTTAGCTGGTACACTTTTGGCTTTCACACAATCTTTTGATGACTTGATAAAGGCGTCATTCACAACAGGCTCTGGTGTGATAACATTGCCAATGCTAATTTTCTCGAAAATTAAGTCGGGCGTGTCTCCTGAAATAAATGCTGTTGCAACTATAACTTTAGTAATCTCCGGAACATTAGCTTTCATAAGTTACTGGATATCAAAAAGGAGTTGAAAAGCTATCTAATCTGCTACTATTAGGGTCATAGTGGATACAACATTATCAAGTTTCCTTGTCTTTGCAGAAATTTGTGTCCTCAACTCTTCTAACGATTTTGTTTTAACTTTTGCTATGATATCGAATGTGCCGTATACTAAATAGGCTTCTTTCACGCCATCCATATTTTTTATTTGTTCCAATAGTTTTCTTTCAGACCCTGAGTCCGCGTTTATTAGTACAAATGCTGTTGGCATACAGTAGGGCCAAATTTTATGTAATATAAACTTTGTAAAAATTTTAAAGGCTTTAGTCTGCCTTTGGTAAAATTACTGCATCCTCGACATTCCAGTTTACGTAAACGTTCTCACCTTTATTAAACTGTCCACCGATGGCCTGTGCTCTAGCTGAAATTTCAAAATGTCCGCCTACAGAAATCTTGTAAATTGTATCATCTCCCCTGTAAATATAATCTTCTATCTTACCTTCTATAGAATTATCAAATTTTCTCATGTAATGATATTTGGTTACAAGAATTTTCTCGGGCTTAATGCTTATATAAACTTCCTTGTTACAGAAATCTTTCGGATACATTCCCTTTAACTCGAAACCGTTTACAACAATTTTGCTACCGTCAAGACATCTTCCAACCAAAAGGTTGCTTTCTCCAACAAATTGGGCTACAAATTTTGTTTGAGGCCGTTCGTAAACTTCCTTAGGTGTACCAACCTGCTCAATGCGGCCCATATTCATTACAGCAATCCTATCTGACATGGCCATAGCCTCGCCCTGGTCATGTGTAACATATATGAAAGTATTTTTTGTCTTGTCATGAACCTTTTTTATCTCACTCTGCATCTGTAGCCTAAGCTTGAGGTCAAGTGCTCCTAAAGGTTCATCCAAGCATAAAATAGATGGCTCAGTAACAAGAGCCCTTGCTAGGGCAACCCTCTGTCTCTGGCCTCCGCTTAACTCATTAATTTTCCTATTTTCGTAACCCTGTAATTCAACGAGCTCCAACATTTTTGCAACCTTCTCTTGTATAATGTCCTTTGGAAGCTTCTTCAATTTTAATCCGAATGCGATATTCTCTCCGACGGTAAGATGTGGGAATAGTGCTAGTGATTGGAAAACCATTCCAACATTGCGTTTGTATGGTGGGATATCGTTAACAACTTTTCCACCAATTTTTATTATACCGCTTGTAGGCTCTTCAAAACCACAGATTAGCCTTAACGTTGTAGATTTTCCACACCCGCTTGGTCCAAGAAGGGAGAAGAATTCTCCGGGCTTAATATAGAGACTTATATTGTTAACTGCAATAATTTGCCCAAACTTTTTTGTCAAATTTAGAAGTTCGAGATCGTAGGACATTTACGCCCTTATCTCCGACCAAAGCTTACCCATTAGATTTCTTTCATCTTGTGTAAACGGCCGGAGTATTTCAAGCTTATCTAATACTTCGTCTGGAGGAAATATGTTTTGATCTTCTGCAATTTCGGGATAAACGTATCCTCTTTCAACTGTAATCTTGCATGGGTTTGCGATAAATAGGTAATTACTATTTATTGCTTCTATCACTGGCCGAAGCATGTAATCAATAAACTTATGTGACACATTTACGTTCTTTGACTCGTTTAAGAGCACAAAATTATCCATCCACAATGTTCCACCCTCTCTAGCAATCTTGTATGCTACGTCCCTATTCTGGTATGATGCAAGATATACGTCTGTACTGTATCCTAAAGCTAATACGGCATCACCGGAAATCAGTAGCTCCTTAACCTGTTCAGCAGAAAACTTTAGAAGATGGGGCTTAATCTTTAGAATCAGTTCCTTAGCCTGTTTTAAATGATCTTCGTTTGTATCGTTTATACTGTATCCAAGATACTTTAATGCTGCAGCAAAAACTTCCCTCATTTCATCAACTAGGACAACCTTTTTACTGTACTTCGATATCTTTGATTCATCAAATATTATTTCGAAGCCTTCAAAGTCTTCTTTAACAACACTCTTATTATATCCTATTCCCGTTGTACCCCACATGTATGGGACAGAAAACTCTTGACTGGGATCGAATGGTGGTTTACGAAATTTTTCGTCAACAAATTTAAAGTTCTTTACTTTTTCAAAATCAAGCTTCTTTAAAAGGTTTAGTTGAATCATTTCCCCAACCTTATAATCTGATGCTATAACAATATCAAAACCTGAGCCGCCCGCCCTAACTTTTGCAAACATTTCATCAGGGTTGCTGTATGTTGTATACTTTAAACTAACACCATATTCTTCTGCAAAATCCTCACATACACCTGGTGCAATATAATCGTACCAATTGTAAACGTTTAGTGTGGGCTCAAGTTCTAAGCCAGATTTTTCTAATTCTCCTTTCAGCTGATTGATTTCATTCTGTCCAATAACGTACTCGATTGTACCACCTAATATTGCCCCTGCGCCAAAGGCTGTACCAATTTTTAAGAAATCTCGTCTGTTAGGCAATTTTTATGTTAGATGGTTCAGAAAAACATTATATAAACATTAATTTCATCAACTAAGAATGTTAAAGGTTGGGGGAAGCGTTCATTTCAGCTATTTCAAGAAAAGCTTTATCACTCAGCAGCCTTTTAACCTCATACCCTCCGACAAGCTTTCCTTCACTGAACGCGTAAACTCTGTCAGCGGCCTTCGCGACAAAATTGTAGTCATGTGATGTTAGAATAACGCATTTGCCTCCACCCCTGTACTCTTTAACAAGTTTCACAATTTCCTCCACCATCCTGGAGCTTAGGTTTGCTGTCGGCTCGTCGAGAAGCAATAGTATTGGGTTGTAGGCGACTATGGAAGCGAATGTAACAAGCCTTCTCTGGCCAACGCTTAACCTGAAAGGGCTTCTGTCTAGAACATTTTTTAAGCCAAACCTTTCAGCAGTCTCCATGACCTTACCTTCAACCAAATGCTTCGGAAAAATCTGCTTTACTGCAAAGGCTATTTCCTCATAGACTGTTGAGTTGAAAATTTGGTCGTCAGGGTCCTGGAACACCAAACCTATCTCCCTTCTAACCATAGGAAGCTGTCCTTTAAGCGGCTTATCCTTAAAAAGCACTTCTCCAGCGCATGGTTCAAGAAGGCCTGCAGCCGTCAAAAGAAAGGTTGTCTTACCACATCCTGTTGGGCCTACGACAGCGACAACTTCACCAAGGTCAGCTTTAAAGTTCACACCCTTTAAAACCTCAAGTTCACCAGGATACTTAAAGTGTACATCGTTCATTTTTAAAAGCATGGTACACATGAGGTGCCAATATTTCAAAATATAAAGTATATCGTAAGGATTAACGCAATAGAAAGAGACAGTATTGCATCTAAAGCTCCAACCTTTAGACCTTGAACTTCTACAGTGTAGCCGAAGGTTCTAGCCGAAATCGCCCTATCAACCTTCTCCGCTCTTTCAAAGCCTCTTAAAATCAAATCCCCTACAACTGTTGAAAGGATCTTCCAGCTGAGTGAAACGCTTTCTTTGACGATTCTAGCCTCCCTTGCGGCCAACATTCTACAGGCGTCCTTTGTCAAAATTGGGATAAAAACTAGTGTAGAAGATAGAGATCTAACTATCTCCTTCGGAGCCTTTACCGCGTTCAAGCCCATGATGAAGCTTCCACCACCCCCTGCAAGAAGCATTGAAGTGAACACTGCTGAAGCTGACGTAGGCTTTAACAGGAAAGATGTTAGCTCAGTACTTGATAGATGCCCACCAGCACTGAACCATTGAAACTGGTTTACCCAGTGTGAGACGATTAGTGGAAGGGAAACTAGCAGTGTCCAAGTTAAGGTGAAGAGTAGGACCTTTAACCAAAGTTTGAGGCTTGAAGGATTAAAAACGATTACGAAGATGAGGCTGAACAATATTATAAGTAGTGAAACCGGAATCTTTGAGTTAAATGATGCGAGCACAGTCAAAGTAAGTGTCGAAACAAGAAATATTACAGGGTTAAAAGTGTTTCCCGTTCCAGTGTTAAAGAAGGCCAGGGCTTCACCGACTTCGTTTAAAAACCTTTTAGTTAAGCCTTTCAAGAAGCCTTCGCTCTCGCCCAAAGCTTTTTAGCCACAAAGCCTATGAACATTATAAGCGCCACTCCGATTAAGCCTGAAACAATATATCCTATCTCAGCTGGAAGCCAGGGAATAGTGTAGTCTAGAAAAGGTGTCCAGTTCACTTCCTCAGTCAAATCCTTCTTGTCTAATAACTCTGCTGCAACATCAAGAGGTTCATGGTAGCCTACAATGTCCGCAAGGATGACGCCGAATAGAGGACTCACCAGCAGAAGAAAGAATATTGTAACCCAAGCCCTTTTGAACCTCACACTCTCACCCCAGAATATATTAGTTCCGGCATTCTATGTGCCAAATATGCTATAATCGAGGCTGTAATAGCCCCCTCTACAATTCCTAAACCAAGATGCCATAACGTCATCACCGGAACCGTGACGCTGACCTCATATGGAAATGATGGTGAAAAGCCTATCTCCAGCCCGCACGCTAGTCCAGCCAATGTTATGCCAGCCCATCCACCCAAAAAGGCTCCGACTACAGAACTCCCTTTCCCAAAATATTTCACAGCAGTATAGTATATGAGGTATCCTACAAGGACGTCCACTATCGCCATGTTGATGCTGTTAGCACCCAACGCCGTTATACCTCCATCATGAAATATCAGACACTGGACAAGGAGCACTAAAAAGATCGTCAAAAACCCAAACCAAGGTCCCAAAAGTATTCCAGCAAGAGCTCCACCGACAAAGTGAAGACTTGTTCCACCTGGAATAGGCCAATTAAGCATCTGCGCTACAAATATTCCTGACGCTAGAACCGAGAGAAGAGTAACTTTTTCACTGGAAAAACCTTTTTTCATGAATTTGAAAGCGTAGACAAAGTATGCGAGGAATATTATGTACGTTGCCACTGAAACAGTTGGGTCAAGATAACCATCTGGAATGTGCATATCATGCGCTTACACAACAAAATATATAAGTATTACTTTAAAATGGAAAAGTAATACTTTTAACATCCAACATTACCTCCACTACTTACCTGAGCTCGAAAAGAGGGCTAATGACTTTTGTTTAGGAGAGTGTCAAAGAATGTTTTGTCATCTGCAGGCTTCCCTGAAAGCCTGTTCCACGATCTCCAGCACAAACCTAAAAGGTTTCCCTGTTTTTTCAGCCACACGTTTCACGTCCTCGTACTCTGGTTTCACGTTAATCACCTTTCCACGAGAATCCTTGGCCACCTTCACCCTCACGGTTTCATGTCCGAGTTCAACGGGTAAGGTGACGTTCACTGTTTCCCTGTTCAACGTACACCTATGTAACCTTTCCATCCTCACACCTAATGTTCCAGTTTCCTCTACCAAGACTTCCATCAAGCGCTTCATATTCCCTTCGTCAACCATCACCCTAACTATGTGTGCTGGACGGTTCTTCTTCGAAAAAACCGGTATGAAGCAGACGTCTTTTGCACCTTCTTTAAAGAGCTTCTCCATAAGATATCCTAAAGTTTCGCCTGTAACATCATCCAAATTTGTTTCCAGAAGATAGATCTCTTCCGTATTAAACCTGTCCTCAAATCGTTCGCCTACAACAATTCTAGTCACGTTTGGAAACCCTTTAAAGTCCTTGAATCCTGCGCCGTAGCCTACGCTCAAAACTCTAATTGGTGGAAATGATTGTAGAACCTTTTCAGCCAAATTAACGACGATCGCTGCACCAGTTGGTGTTGTAAGTTCCCCATCCACATCTTGGCCTATAATTGGAAACTTTTTTGACTTCAAAATCTCTAGCGTTGCAGGCGCTGGCACTGCAACCTTGCCGTGAGAAAATTTCACGTATCCTCCTCCAATTGATACTGGTGAACTGTAGAACACAGTGTTTTCAAAAAGATTGAGATTTTGAAGTAGGTAAGATGTTCCAAGTACGTCGAATAGAGTGTCAGCTGAACCAAGTTCATCCAGTTCAATGTCGTTAGAAACTTCACCGTGAACCTTTCGCTCCGCATCCAAAAGTGTGTTTAAGACTGACATGGCGAACGAGGACGCTTTATAAGACAAATTTAGCTCCCTAGAGCATGCTTCTAAAGCTTCTCTAAGTTGCCTCCCATTTATTTTTCCATCTTCCTCAACTTCAAAATTAACTCTTTTGGCAGCAATCTCGCGCCTAAGCACACTTTCAACCCTAAGCCTCACGCTTTTAATGTTAGAGAGCTTACTTTTTATAACATCGGCTACATCAAAAAGAGGATGACTTTCCTGATATAGGTC